>Ga0136652_1000344_pt1 | contig 23209 bp, 38 predicted proteins | sample ConPoolayeEmetaG_FD_94864 | JGI IMG/M metagenome (GOLD analysis project Ga0136652, IMG submission 94864) | Hot spring microbial mat communities from California, USA to study Microbial Dark Matter (Phase II) - Cone Pool mat layer E metaG... ...
AAATAATCTTTTAAAACTTGAGGAGAAATGTTTAATTCGCTAGCTATTTGACTTAAAGGTTTTTTTCTTAAATTCCTTTTGAGATATTTTTTTTGTTTTCTCGTCAGCATTCTTCTTTTTATTTTAATATGACTCCACCACCCAAACAAACATTATTTTGATAAAAAACACATATTTGACCAGAAGTGGCAGAAAAAATTGGTTTTTGAAAAATAATTTTAAGCTTTTTAGGGTAAGGATAAAGCGTCGCTGGCTGCAAAGGTTGCTGATAACGAACTTTGGTTTTCACCTTGATCGGTTTTCTTATTTTTTTTACATTTAAATTGAAAGGAAAAAGAGAAAGCTCTTTTTTAAATAATTTTTTTTTATCTTTGGTCACGATTAAATAATTTTTAGCTAAATTGAAGCCTTTAACAAAATAGGGTCCACCACCCAGCTTAATTCCTTTTCTTTGTCCTATGGTGAAAAAGTGCAAACCAGAATGTTCACCTAAAATATTTTGTTTCTCATCCACAATTAAACCTCTTTTTACTCCTAATTCTTTTCTTAAAAATTCTTCTGTTTGACTACCAGCTAAGTAACAAAAATCTTGACTTTGTTTTTTTTGATTCCAATAATTAAAATTTGCCTTGGTCGCTAATTGATAAATTTTTTCTTTGGTATAGTTAGCTAAGGGGAAAACAAGGTAAGGAAACCATTTTTGGGGTAAAAAACTTAAATAATAAGTTTGGTCCCGACTTTGATCTTTAGCCTTCATTAATTTTCCATTTTCAATCTTGGCATAATGACCGGTAGCAATCTTAGTGATTTTTCGAGCTCTGGCTAAAGCTAAAAGTTTATTAAATTTCAAATAAAGATTACAAAAAACGCAGGGATTAGGAGTTTTACCTTGACGATACTCGTTGATAAAATAATCAACAATTCTTTTTTTAAATTCTTCTCTAATATCAATCTCAAGATAGGGAACGGCTAACCTTTGACAAATTTTTTTAGCGATATTCTCATTTTTTTCTAGTTCCTTTCTCCATTTTGGTATTCTAAAATGCACGCCCAAAGGTTGCCAGCCACCCTTTTTTAATAAAAATAAAGACATTGAGGAATCAATGCCGCCGGAAAGAGCAACAATAATCTTCTTCATTCTTTATGGAGTTTTTCTTCTTTAGTCAACCAGTCGCCATATTTTTCTTTAAGTAAAAGTTCTTCTTTAATTATCCGTTGATGAACTTTTTCTAACGAGCGTGGAATTTTTTTCTTGTTTTTTAATAAATAATCATAAATAGCTTCTTTAAGTGCGTCCGCAGCCAACACTGAACAGTGAATTTTTACGGGGGGTAAATTGCCCAAGCTCCTAATAATATCATTTTTTTCCAAAAGAATTGCTTCTGATAACCTTTTTCCTTTGGCCAAATCGGTAATAACTGAACTGGTAGCAATGGCCGCCACACAACCGAAGGTTTCAAATTTAATATCCTTAATAATCTCTTGGTTCTGCTTATTCTTACCTATTTTAAGATAAAGCCACATTAAATCACCGCAAATAATATTGCCCACTTTACCAACACCATCAGGATTTTTAATTTTGCCAAAATTATGAGGCTTTTGAAAATGTTCTAAAACTTTTTGATTGTACATAATTTTTAATAATTAATTCTGTTTATTTTAAATGGAGAAATTTTTCTTAAACTTTTAATAATCTCGGGTAAAACTTGTAAAACATAATTAATCTCTTCTTTTGTTGTCCATCGGCCCAAGCTAAAGCGAACAGTACCATGAATTTCTGCCGGTTTCAAACCGCAGGCTGTTAAAACATGAGAGGGTGTTAAGGTTTGTGAAGAACAAGCCGAGCCACTCGCTACCGCCACACCTTTCATATCTAAACGCATCACAATTGATTCGCCCTCAACACCTAAAAATCTAAAACTAACAATATTAGGTAAACTATTTTCTTCAGAACCATTTAAGTAGGAAAAATTAATTTTTTTTAAAACCCCCTTGATTAAGATTGTTTTCAATTGTTTTAATCTTTTTAATTCCTTATCTCTGGTTTTTTCATAAATTTCCACGGCTTTGGCAAAACCTACGATGGCCGGTACATTAACAGTCGAAGAACGCCAACCTTGCTCATGACCACCCCCATGAAGTAAGGGTTCAAGTTTGACTCCCTTACGCAAATAAATTAAAGCTGCTCCTTTAGGACCATAAATTTTATGAGAGGAAGCAGTTAACAAATCAACTTTTAGTTTTTCAAGATTTAGGGGGATTTTGGCAAAACTTTGACTCGCATCGGTATGAAATAAAACATTTTTTTGATGACAAATTTCGCCAATTTTTTCTATCGGTTCAATGGTGCCAATTTCGTTATTGGCATGGATCACGGAAACTAAGATTGTTTCTTTTCTAAGTAATTTAGCCACACTCTCCGGGTTAACCAAACCAACTTTGTTTACCGGTATTTGTTCAACTTGAAAACCTTGTTTAACCAACCATAAGGCGCTTTTAAGAACACAGTCATGCTCAACTGCAGAAATTAAAATATGCCGTCCTTTACTTTGATTTGCAAAAGCAACTCCTTTTAAAACTAAATTATTACTTTCCGTAGCCGAAGCGGTAAAAATTATCTCTTCTGGTTGAACCTTTAAAACACCGGCGATTAATCGCCGACTGGCTTCTAGGGCTTCGTGAGCCTGACGACCAAAATAATGAGAAGAACTACTGTTACCAAATTTATCATAAAAAAATGGTAACATCGCTTTGATAACCCGAGGGTCACAAGGAGTGGTGGCAGCATAATCTAAATAAATTCTTTTTTTCATTTTAGAATCTCAGAGAGAGTTAAAGAATTTAAAGTTGACTCCCAATTTCTTTTAATTTTATACCAGAGATTTTTAACAAGACATTTATCCTTTTGCGGACAAACTTTATTTTTGTTAAAGTCAAAACAAGGCACTAAAGGACTCAAATCATCTAAACTATGCATAATTTTTCCTACACTAATCTTGGCAGGAGGTTGGCTTAATAAATAACCCCCTTTAACACCTCTTTTAACTTTCAATAAACGTGCCTTTTTCAACTCTGAAAGTATTTTTCCTAAATATTCGGAAGGTATTTTCTCTCTTTGGGCAATTTCTTGAACTGAGGAAAAATCTCCCTTTCTGGCTAAATAAGCCATGGCTCTTAAAGCATATTGAGATCTAGTTGAAATTTTCATTAATTACGACTAAAATAGTCGTATATAAAATAACAAAAAAATAGCTTTTTGTCAACAAAGGAGGAAAATGAAAAACAAAAAATTATCCAAGAATTCAACCCTGGCTGAAATTTTAAAAATTCGAGACTCGGAAAAAATTTTAGCCAGACATCAGGTTCCTTGTCTAAGCTGCAGCTTTGCCACTTATGAAATGAGAGAATTAACACTGGGAGAAATTGCTAAAATCTACCAGCTTGATTTACAAGCAATCTTAAAGGAGCTAAATCAACTCATTAACGCTTAGGTGACTGTTTAAGACGGCGAGCTTTGCCGCCAGTACCGACTTTTCTTCTCTCTTTCATCCGAGGATCACGGGTAAGAAAACCTTTCCTTCTTAATAAAGGTCGGTATTTTTCCGGATCAAGCTTGGCTAAAGCTCTTGCCATCCCATGAACCACGGCTCCCAACTGCCCCATTTTACCTGAACCTTTAACTTTAATAGAAAAAAAATATTTACCAATAACATTACAAGTACGCAACGGCGCCAAATACAAACCTTTTAACCACTCACCGGCAAAGTACTTCTCGATAGGTTGATTATTAACAATAATTTCGCCTTTCTTATGAGGATAAAGTCTTACTCGCGCCGTAGCCTCTTTACGCCCGCCTCTAGCAAAAATAAAATTTTCCTTTTGTGAACCAGCCTTTTTCTTTATTGGTTCAGTGGTACTTTTTACTTTTTGATTTACCATAATTTAAAATCAAGAACATTTAAATATTGATTTTTCTTTTCAATTTTTAAATTTATTTTCGTATTTATGCTTTTCATCAATAAAAATTTTTAAGCGACTTAATCTTTTCGCTCTCAATTTATTTTTCGGCAGCATACCTTTAACAGCCCAATACACAACCTTTGCCGGATTTTTGGCGAATAACTGTTTAAAGGTTAATTTACGAAAACCTCCGGGATAATTAGTATGCCAATAATAAAATTTTTGGTCCTCCTTTTTACCTGTTACTCTGATTTGACCTGCATTAACCACCACCACCCAATCACCACAATCAAGGTGGGGAGTATAATAATTTTTATTTTTTCCTATCAATAATTGACTGATTTTTGTAGCTAAACGGCCTAAAACCTGATCCTTTCCATCAATCAAGTGCCATTTTCTTTTGATTTTCGAAGCACTAGGCATATAAGTCTTCATTATTTACTTACCTCCTTGGTTATTCCCTTTTTATCTCTCGCTTTTTTTTCTACCATCACTTCTATTTTTGCCACCACGGCGTTATCACCTCTTCTATTTTTAATTCTTGTTAACCTAGTAAACCCGCCCTTTTTATTACCAACTTTTGGTGCAATCTCGTCAACTAGTTTATTAACTACTTTTTTATTAGGTAAAAAGGCTAAAATCTGCCTTCTTATCGATAAACTACCAATTTTGGCTTTACTAATAAGACTATCGGCCATTCTCTTAACCAGCTTAGCTTTTGTGAGCGTCGTCTTTATTTCTCCATGTAAAAACAAAGAAAACAATAAGCTCCTAAATAAAGCCTTTCTTTGATTTGTGTTTCTGTTTAGTTTTTTACGAGCTTTTTGATGAGACATCGTTGAAACTTAAACCTTTCTCCTTTAATTTTTCTTCAATAAGAGAAATTGATTTAACTCCTAGATTTTTAAGAGAAGCGATTTCTTCGCTTTTAGCCTGAGTTAAATCTTTTAAGGTCTTATAACCTCCTTTAGAAAGGGCATTAACGATTCTTGTGGGTAAGTCCAATTCCTCAATGGTTAAAGATAAAGCCTCATTATTTTCAAGAGGTTTTTTTTCTTCTACTTCCTTAGAAAAAACGGGTTCGTAAATCTGTTTAAAATAATTGACTAAAATTTTTGCGCCACTGGTTAAAGCCTCTTGGGGCTTAATCGTGCCATCTGTCCAAATTTCCAAAATTAAACGATCAAAGTCAGTCCTTCTGCCTACCCGCGTCGACTCGACTTTATAATTTACCCTTTTGATAGGACTAAATGAAGCATCGATTGGAATTACCCCTACGGTATTCACAGCTCTTTCTTCAGCGGGTGAATAACCCCAACCTTTAACCACTTTCATTTCTACGGAAAGCTTAGCTTTTTTATCTGCTAAGTTAGCCAAAACCAAATCCTTGTTAATAATTTCAATCTCGGCGGGAGCTTTGATATCTCTTGCCGTAACCACTTTAGGGCCTTTTTCTTCCAATTTAATTATGGCTTCTTGCTCACCCTTATAATTGATCCTTAACTGTTTAATATTTAAAATCAATTGGACAATATCCTCTTTTAAACCTTCAAGGGTAGAAAATTGATGCCTTACTCCTTCAATTCTTACTTCTGTTACGGCACTTCCCTCCAAACTTGTTAAAAGACATCTTCTTAAGGCCGTTCCCAATGTATCCCCGTAACTTCTTTCTAAGGGTTCAAGGATAAATTTTCCATAGTCTTTATTTTGCAAGACTGACTGGACTTTAAATTTTGATTTAATCATGACGCTCCCTTCTTTTATCGAGAATAAAATTCAATAATTAATTGCTCGTTAATATCAGGATCTATTTCTTCTCTTTTAGGTAATCTCACTATTTTAATAACCGCTCCTTTTTTTTCTAACCACTTTGCCGCGGCTAATTTTTTTTCTAAACCTGCTTTAATAAGAGGTATATTTAAACTTTTCGAGTTAAGCGTAATTATTTGGTCCTTTTTTACCTGATAAGAAGGGATGTTAACCTTTTTGCCGTTCACCAAAACATGACCATGATTAATAATTTGTCTAGCAATGGAACGGCTAAGAGTGAGACCACCCCGAAAAATTACATTGTCAAGCCTCAATTCTAGCAATTTCAATAAATATTCTCCCATGCCTCCTTGCTCTTCTCTCTCTTTCTGAGTTGATTGTTTTTTAGCTTTCAAAAAATAGTTTTTAAGTTGTTTTTCACTAACCCCATAAATTCTTTTAACTTTCTGTTTCTCGCGCAATTGTTCACCAAAATCAGAAAGTTTTTTTAAGTATTTTTGACCATGTATACCAGGAGGAACTGCCCCTTTTTTTTCAATTGGACATTTACTACTATAACAACGCTCCCCCTTTAAGAAGAGTTTTTTACCTTCACGACGACAAAGCTTGCATTTAACTTCTAAGATCCTTGCCATTATGATCCTTTTCTTCTCTTTTTCGGACGGCAACCATTATGGGGAATGGCGGTTACGTCTGCCAATAAAGTAACTTTTAAACCGCTTGTTTTTAATACTTTTAAAACCGCTTCTCTTCCTGGTCCCGGTCCTTTTATATAGACTTCAACTTCATTTAGGCCTAATAATTTAGCTTTTTTAATTACTTGTTCAACGGTTGTCGTCGCCGCAAAAGGTGTTGCTTTTCTCGCCCCTTTAAATCCAGCTAGGCCCGCTGACCCCCAGCAAACAGTATTACCCTCAGGATCAGTTACTGTCACCAAAGTATTATTAAAAGTTGCCAAAACATAAATCCTGCCTCGATTTAATTTTTTCTCGGCTGACTTTCTTCTTTTTGGTAGTTGACTAGCTTGATTAATAATCATGATTTAGATTTTTTCACTTTTTCTTTCTCTCCTGACTCCAGTTTTTGTAAAACTTCCTTTTTCATGGCACCAATCGTTACTCTTTTACCTCTTTTTGTTCGAGCATTACTCCGCGTTCTTTGACCTCTTACTGGCAAACGATTTTGATGTCTTAAACCTCGATAAGTTCCCATCTGCTTTAATCTTTTAATATTTTCAGAAACAATTTTCCGTAAAACCCCCTCTGTGGGAATTTTCTCGATGGTTTTTTGAAGACGAACAATTTCTTCGCTTGTCAAATCTTTTGCTCTTTTGTCTTGATCAACCCCTGCCTCTTTTAAAATCTTAATCACATTTTTTCTGCCTATACCATAAATCGCCGTCAAAGCGATTTCTATTCTTTTATTCTCTGGTAAATTAATACCGGCTAATCTAGGCATAAATTATCCTTGTCGTTGTTTATGTTTTGGGTTATCACAAACCACAAACATCTTTCCTCGACGCCTCACAATTTTACATTTACGACAACGTTTTTTTACTGATGATTGAACTTTCATTTTTTTTAATTATTTTAGTCTGTAAACAATCCTGCCTCTTGTCTCATCATAAGGGTTCAATTCTACTTTAACCTTATCACCGGTTATAACCTTGATTCTATTTAATCTCATCTTTCCTGATAAATGAGCCAAAATTATTTTTTCTTCGCCTAGAATCTTTACCCTGAAAGTTGTATTTGGCAAACTTTCAATAATTTCTCCTTCTTTTAAACTAGTTTGATTTTTCATGACTACCAATCAGTGATAATTATTGGCTTGTCTTGGGTAACTGCCACAGTTTTCTCAAAGCAAGCGGCTAAACTCCCATCAATAGTCTTTACCGACCAACCGTCGGGCATCACCCTAACCTCACCCTGACCCATCATATAAATTACCTCAATCGCCAACGTCATATTATAAGATAAAATTGGGGTTTTCTCAAGAGGGGTGTTTAAAATACAAGGAATTAAAGGAGCTTCATGAAGTTGATTGCCCACACCATGCCCTGAGTAATGTTTGGCCGGTCTATAACCAGCGCCTTCTATTATCTTCTGGATTTTGGCGGAGAGCTGACCAACGTAATTTCCGACTTTAGCCAGCTTTATCGTCTCATAAAGAGCCTCCTGACCTGCGCTCAAAAATTTTTCTAAAGCGGCATAGTCTTTCTCTTGCCCATTGGTGATAATAAAACTTTTAGCACAATCAGTATGATACCCTTTATAAAACAAACCGATATCAATATTTAAAAGATCGCCTTCCTTTAATATATAATCTTGAGGAATACCATGAACCAGACCATCATTAACATTCAAACAAGTTGCAAAATTATAACCAGGAACTTTGGCAAAAGAAGGGTAACCGCCACTTTTTTCAATAAGCAACCATGCCTTTCTTTCAATTTTTAAAAGATTAACACCTGGCTTAGCCATTGCCGCCAACTCGTTGAGTATTTGGCTTAATTTCTGACCACCAACTCTCATTATTTCCAGTTTTTTTTTCATAATTAACTCAGTTAAACAACTAAACCTTTTTCTTTTAATTTCTTAATAATAACTTTAATTTCTTCGGTCACACTTAAAGAAGAAGTATCTAAAAACCAATATTCAGGTGTGTATTTTAAAGGATCAATTCGACGATGAGTATCTTGATGATCTCTTCTTTTCACCTGTTCTGCTATTTCCTTAAGATTTTTGCGGCCGCCGTACTTTTTCCAGAGACGGCGAATTCGAATTGATTCATTGGCAGTCATAAAAATCTTTAAATCAGCATGGGGTAAAACTTTATTAATATCTCTCCCTTCCATCACAATTGGTTTTCCTAAAGCCATTTGCTGCCATTTTCGTCTTAAAACCTTCCTGATATCTTGACGCACAGCAACAGCAGATGCACCATAATCCATTTCTTCGTTGAAAAGCTTTGAGGTGATATCTTCGCCTTCCAGAAGAACGCAACAACTACCATCTTTTTTAAGTTTAATATCAATTCTATTTTTTTTTAAAAGCTCGACTAGGTTTTTAGCTTGATAATTAACTCCATTTTTTTTAGCTAAATAAGCGACAGCTCTAAAGGTGGCACCGGTATTGAGATAAAAAATGTTTAATCGCTTAGCAAGAAGTTGAGCACCGGTACTTTTACCACTCCCTACAGGGCCATCAATAGCAATCTGTAAATCTTTCTTTGTGAGTTTCATTACTTTTTATTTCTCTGAATTTGCTCCAGCTTTTTTAAAATATCCTGATGAATTTTGGCAATGCTTTGTTCACCATCAATTACCTGCAAGACACCTTTTCTCTTATAAAAATCTAAAACTGCTTTTTCTTCTAATTTGTATCTTCTTAACCTTTCTCTAATTTTTTCCGGACTGTCATGTAAAGAACCATCAGGATTTCTTCGGGCCCGCTTTAACAACCTTTCGATACTCACTTTTTCCCTTACTTTTAAGAAAAAAACTACATCTTCCTCTTTTTTATATTTCACCAGTTTTTCTTCCAAAAATTTAACCTGATCTAGGTTTCTAGGAAAACCATCAATCACCCAACCGTTATTCACATCAGGTTCTTTTAATCTGTGTTTCCAAATTACAAACATTTCCGAATCTGCCACATAATGACCTTTTCTTAAAGCTTCTCGGCAAACCTCACCCATAATCCCTTTATCTTCGCGGGCATATTTTCTGATTAAATCACCAGAAATCAAAGCCGGAATTTTTAATTTTTCCGCCAGTAATTTCGTTTGGGTAGTTTTACCCGAACCCTCTGGCCCATAAAAAATAATGTGCATGTTACCTCCTTAAAAAGGTATCATAATTTCTCATAATAAGCTGAGATTCTAAAGATTTGGTAGTTTCCAAAACCACGGAAACCACAATTAAAATACCCGTACCGCCCAATGACATCGTCGTCACACCCGTTAAAGAACGTGCTAAAGACGGCAAAATGGCAATCGTTGCTAAAAAAACAGCACCGGCCAGGGTAATTCTTGTAAGGATTTTATTTAAATAAATAGCGGTTGGCTGACCAGGTCTAATACCAGGAATAAAACCGCCATATTTTTTGATTTCTTCGGCAATTTTTACGGGGTTAAAAGTCACGGCGGTATAAAAATAAGTAAAAGCAATCACTAAAAAGAAATAAAAAAGGTTATAAGAAAGTGAGTTTGGATTAAAAAAAGTCATGAAAAAATCACCTAAGGCAACAAGCTTTGATATTTTTAACGTCTTCAAATAACCGCCCAACATTGAAGGTATCAATACTAGGGAAACTGCAAAAATTATGGGAATAACGCCGGCCTGATTAACTCTTAAGGGCAAATGACTGGTTTGTCCGCCATAAAGCCGATTTCCCCTAATTCTTCTGGCATAAGAAATCGTAATTTGCCGGCGAGCCTCATTAACAAAACAAATCCCGGCAATCACCAAAAGACTCATCACTAAAAAGATAATCAGGTTGGTAAATTGAAGTGTTTCGGCAATAAAGAGAGTCTGAAAAAAACTGACAGGATAGCGCCCGACAATGCCGGCAAAAATCAAAACCGAGATACCATTGCCAATACCGTATTCAGAAATTAATTCTCCTAACCACATCAACAAAATTGTTCCTGCAACCATGGTAATAACCATACCGACAAGAGAAATTAAATCATTATTTAAAGTAATTTGTTGTTGTCTTAAAATTGCAATCATACCTAAAGACTGAACCATAGCTAAGGGCACCGTTAATAAACGGGTATACTGATTAATAACTTGTCTTCCATATTCTCCTTCTTTAGAAAGTTCCTCAAGTTTGGGAACCACCATGGTTAACAGCTGGAGGATAATTGACGCATTAATATAGGGGTTTAAACCTAAAGCCATAATTGAAAAATTAGCCAAGGTTCCTCCAGAAAAAATGTCCAAAAGCGATAAAAATTGATTTTGAGCAAATAATTTTTTAAGGGCTTCGTTATCGATGCCAGCAGTAGGAATATGGGCAGCCAGCCTAAAAACAAAAAAAATAAAAGCAGTAAAAATAATTTTTTTACGTAAATCTCTGGCTTTAAAAATATTAATTAAAGGGGTAAGCAGATGACTCATTTAAGATTTTTTCTTTAATTTTGCTGATTTTAGGATTGGTTTCGTTTTCTTAGGCTCACTAAAAGCCGTCACCATCTTACCTCCTGCCTTCTCGATTTTTAGGGCGGCTGATTTTGAAGTGGGTAACTTCACGGTTAACTTTTTTGTCAATTGACCGTCACCTAAAATCTTAACACCGAAATTTTTAGCTTCTGTCTCTTTAACTAAATTATATTTAATTAAAGTCTCTAGCGTAACTTCTGTGTTTGAAGGTAATAAATTTAAATATTTTAAATTGATCGCTATCGGTTTATGTTGAAAGGACTTAAACTTTCCTTTACCTCTTAAAAATGGCAGGCGTTTAATTAAAGATTTTCGCATCTTTGTTCCCTCAAATAAAATTGAGACTTTATTTCTTGATTTTTGTCCCTTTTGACCTCGACCAGCCGTATGACCACCTTTACCACTGCCATAACCTCGCCCAACTCTTTTTTTCTTTTTTAAAACAATTTTGGGTAAATTATTGAGTTTCATTTTTACTCCTTTTTAACTTCTGGAATTAAACTTTTGAGGGCATTAAAAGTGGCATAAACATTAGTAATTTTATTATTACTACCCAATATTTTAGCCACAATATTTTGGATACCGGCCGCTTCCACAACAGCCCTCACGGCACCACCAGCAATCACTCCTGTACCAACAGGCGCTGGTTTCAATAATACTCTCGCTGCCTTATACTTCATTAAAACTTCATGAGGAATAGTTTTACCTTTAAGAGGTACTAAGATAAAATTTTTTTTGGCTAAACGTTCTCCTTTTTTAATCGCTCCCAAAACATCATTAGCTTTCCCCAAAGCAATTCCTACCTTTCCTTTTCTGTTACCAACGACAACTAAGGCAGTAAAACCAAGTTTATTACCACCTTTAGTTTTTTTAGAAACACGATTAATTTGGATAACTTTTTCCTCAAACTCTTTTTCCTGAGTGGGAAAATTTATGTTTTTTTTCATTTTCAAAACTTTAAACCTCCATTAATCGCCCCTTCGGCAAAAGCTTTTACGCGACCTTTAAAGGCAAAACTACCTTTATCAAAAACCACTTTTTTGATTTTTTTCTTTAAGGCTTTCTCTGCCAATCTTCTACCTACCGCTTTAGCTTTATCGATTTTTTTACCTTTAAAATCTTTTAATTCTTTATCACTCACGGCAACAAGCACTTTACCTTGAGCTTTAACGTCAATTATCTGACCATAAATATGTTTATTTGAACGAAAAACAGACAAACGTAAAGCCTCAGGATTAGTCCTTTTTATTTTACTTCTCGTTCTTAATTGTCGGCGTAAACGTTTGTTTTTTAGTTTTTTGTTCATAAAAAATTAAATTGCCGTGGCGATTTTCACGGCCTTACCTGCTTTTTTACGCACCACTTCTTTTTCATAACGAATACCTTTACCTTTATAAACTTCTGGGGGTTTAACTTTACGAATCTTGGCAGCTGTTTCTCCCACCACTTGTTTATCTAAACCACGAACAATAATCTTCGTGGCTTGTGGTACTTCAAATTCTATACCTTGAGGCGGTTTTATTTTTACCGGATGGGAAAAACCTACATACAACACCAAATCTTTACCTTCTAAAATAGCCTTATATCCTGTGCCTACAATTTTTAAATTTTTACTAAAACCGTCTGTAACGCCAACAATCATATTGGCAATTAAAGTTCTTGTTAAACCATGGAGTGACTTGGCTAACCTAGAGTCACTTTTTCTTAGAACTTTTATTTCCTTCTGCTGCTTATTTTCTTCCAAAATAATCCCAATTTCTGGCCTAAGTTTTAAAAAAAGCTCGCCTTTTGGGCCTTTCACAGAAAGTAAACCAGAATTGTTGGCCACTGTTACTAAGTTGGGTACCAAAATGGGTTTTAAACCTATTTTAGACATCGTTTTTATTTTTACCAAAGTTTACAAATTACTTCGCCGCCTAAATTTCTTTTCCTCGCCTCCTTATCTGTTAACAAACCCTTAGACGTAGAAATAATCGCCAATCCCAATCCTCCTAAAACTTTGGGTAAGTTTTTTACATTTTTATAGACTCTTCTTCCGGGTTTAGAAATCCTCTGAATTTGTCTTAAGGCCGGTTTTCCCTCTTTACCATACTTTAGAGTCACGACCAATTTTTTTTTAAAATCTTGCAATTTAATTTTTAAATCCTCAAGGTAACCTTCTTTAACCAAAATTTTTGCCATTGATTCTTTAAACTTAGAATAAGGCATGGTTACTTGGCTTTTGCGCGCCATGTAACCATTGCGAATAATTGTACAAAAATCGGCAATTGGATCTGACCACATAAATTAATAATTACTTTTCAAAAGGCATACCTAATTCTTCTAATAATCTTTTTGCCTTTTGTTTGTCTTTAGTATTGGTAACAATAGTTATTTCCAAACCTCTGACGCGATCAATTTTATCATATTTTACCTCTGGAAAAATGATTTGTTCGGTTAAACCCAGAGTATAATTACCGCATTCGTCAAGAGCTGCTTTTTTAACACCCCGAAAATCACGCACTCTAGGTAACACCAGCGAAAAGAGTTTATCTAAAAAATCAAAAGCTCTTTTTTTTCTTAAAGTCACCACAAAACCAACAGGGGAACCAAGGCGTATTTTAAATTCAGCAATAGCTTTTTTAGCCTTAGTCATGAGTGGTTTTTGACCGGAAAGATCAGCAAGGTAATCTTCGACTTTTTTAAGAGCAGTTTTATCGTGGCTAATATCACCAACACCAACATTAATCACCACTTTTATAATTCTGGGAACGGCCAAAGGATTTGCTAAGGCAAATTCTTTTTGCAATTTAGGTATAATTTCTTGACGGTATCTTTGCAAAAGTCTTGACATAAATTTACCAAGAAGCTTTGGAAACACCCGGTAGTTCTTGGTTATGAGCTAATCTCCGGAAACACAGCCGGCAGATACCAAAAAGGCGAATATAGCCTCTGGGCCTGCCACAAAGTTTACAGCGATTACGAAATCGCGTTTTAAATTTTGGTTTTTTGGTTTGTTTAACTAATTTACAAACTTTAGCCATCAATTAATCCTTTACATTTTTTACAAATTCTTGCTTTTTTGCCATTTTTATCAATTTGATAACCCACACGCACCGCTTTATTGCATAAAGGACAAATCAGCATCACCTTACCAAAAGGTAAAGGTCTTGAAATCTCCACAATGCCTCCTTTTTGCCCTTCTTTTTGAGGCTTGAGATGTTTTTTGTAAAGATTGACTCCTTCAACTAAAATTTTTTGATTTTTTAGAAAAATCTTTTGGACTTTTCCTCGCCTGCCCTTATCTTTACCCGAAAGAATAACAACGGTATCACCCTTTTTAATCTTCATCTTATAAAACCTCCTTTGCTAAAGAAGCAATTTTAGCAAAACCTAAATCTTTAATCTCTCTTGCCACCGGACCAAAAATTCTTGTTCCCAAAGGATTTTTAGTCTTCAAACCATCAATTGCCACACCGGCATTATCATCAAAACGAATATAAGAACCATCTGGCCGACGGTATTCTTTTTTCGTGCGGACAATCACCACCTTAACCATTTGGGAGTCTTTCAAAATACTGTTTTCTTCTGAACCCTGAACGACAGCCAAAACAACATCCCCAAGATAAGCGTAACGTCTTTTAGAACCACCATAAATATGAATCACCTTAAATTTTTTGGCTCCCGTATTATCTGCTGGTTTAAGAATAGTATTCAATTGAATCATTTTTTAATTACCTCAACTATTTTCCATTTTTTGGTTTTTGAAATTGGACGAATTTCTCTAATTTTTACTATTTGATCCTTTTTAACCCCAATCTCATCTAACGCTGCATATTTTTTGGAACGTTTTACCCTTTTTTGGTAAAGTGGATGCTCCCAAAGAGTATCCACTTTAATGATTGCTGTTTTTGCTGAAGGTGTACTCACCACTTTACCTATGAACTGCTTCATAAATTTATCCTTTCTCTTTGATCAATGTTTTAATTATCGCAATCATTTTTCTCTTAAAAAAAATCTCTCTTAAGTTTTTAAGTTTTCCTGTCATTTTAGCCATCTTTAATTGAAAAAGCTCTTTTTCTATTTTTTTTAGTTCCTCCTTAAGCTCTTTAAGGTTTTTCTCTCTTAATTGCTTCAGTTCAGTTTTTTTCATAATTTTTCCACAAAAAAACTTTTAAAAGGTAATTTTGCGGCGGCTAACTTTAAGGCTTGTTTCGCAATTTCTTTTTCTATACCTGCCACTTCAAATAAAATCCTTCCGGGTTTAACCACCGCCACGTAAGTCTCGATATCACCTTTTCCGCCACCCATTCTGACTCCAGAACCCTTTTTGGTGATGGGTTTGTCGGCTAAAACCCGAATCCAAATTTTACCCTTTCTTTTGGTGCAATGCACGATAGCCTTTCTTGCAGCCTCAATTTGTTTAACCTTTAACCAACCCCGCTCTTTCGCTTTAAGGGCATAGTTACCAAATTCTATCTCATTACCTCTCGTACTCTTGCCTCTCATCTTGCCTCGAAACTGTTTGCGGTATTTCTGTTTTTTAGGTTGCAACATTCTCAGATTTGTCAGACTGTTAGGTATTAGATTGCGAGAAATTCTCTCAATCTAACAAACTCTCAGTCTGTCTAACTAGCTTATTTTCTTCTCTCCTTTATAAATCCAAATCTTAATACCTACATAGCCAGACTTTGTCAAGGCCGGCTTTTCCGCATAATCAATATCAGCTCTTAATGTCTGTGCCGGCATACTCCCTTGAGTAAATTTGACAGTTCTTGAAATTTCAGCACCATCAATCCTTCCGGATAAAACAATTTTCGCACCAAGAGCGCCACTCTCCATGATTTTTTCCAAAACTGAGAGCGCCGCTCTTCGGCAGGGATAACGTTTAATTAACATATCTTCTAGTTTCATCAAAGCAATTTGGGCAGATAAATCTGGAGTTTTAACTTCTCTGATTTGAAGATCTATTTTAATATTTTTATCTTGATGGGTCTCATTTAAATTTTTGGCAATCTCTGCTTTAAGTTTTTCTAAGCCGGTCCCACCGCGACCAATAACGACTCCTGGTCGTGCCACATTAATAATAATAGTAATCTTATTGATTGACCGCTCAATCTCAATTTTCGTTACCCCTGCCAATTTTAATTTTTTCATTAAAAACTGTCGCAAATTAATATCTTCCAACATTAATTTTTGATAGTCTTTACCTTTAGCAAACCAACGAGAATTCCAGGTAGAAAATCTACCTAAGCGAAAACCTAAAGGATGAACCTTTTGACCCAAATTACCTCCTTTAACCTTCTAAAATTACCTTTATATGACAAGTTCTTTTCTTAATTGGCGAAATTCTTCCTCGAGCTTTTGCTCGCCAGCGTTTCAAACTTGGACCCTCGCCAATAATAATTTCTTTAAACCTAAGATTTTTCTCTGTTAATTTTTTAACGTTAACGGCATTACTGATGGCTTCTTTAATTACCTTAGCAAGTTCTTTGGCGCCGTTTTTATTGGTAAATGACAATTTTAATAAAGCCTCCTGAGGCAACAGATTCTTAATCGCCTGAGCAATTAGGCGTATTTTTCTAGCACTTATTCTAATAAATTTTTGTTCTGCCTTAACTTCCATATTTTAAAATCCTTAAAATTAATTAAGTCTTTGAAATCACTCTCTTTACTACCCGTCCATGCCCTCTAAAGGTTCTGGTGGGAGCAAATTCTCCTAAACGATGACCTACCATTGTTTCAGTCACATAAATATTGATAAAGATTCTGCCATTGTGAATTGCCAAAGTATGACCCACAAATTCTGGTGGAATTTGTGAGTCCCTCGCCCAAGTTTTAATTGGTTGTCGTTCACCACTTTGTTTTTGGGCTAAAACTTTCTTGAGTAATTTTTGATCAACGTATGGTCCTTTTTTCGTTGAGCGTGACATTGTTACCGCCTTCTTTTAACAATCAACTTATTACTCCATTTTTTCTTGTTTCTGGTTTTAATACCTCCTACTGGTTTTCCCCATGGTGATTTCGGCGAGGGCAAACCAATACCAGAACGGCCTTCACCGCCACCATGAGGATGTGCTGCTGGATGCATCGCTACTCCTCTCACGGCCGGTCTAATTCCCATATGTCTTTTGCGACCAGCCTTGCCTAAAATCACATTCCGCCAATCGGGATTACTTACCTGACCAATCGTGGCGTAACACTTTAAAAGAATTTTTCTTATTTCTCCTGAAGGCAGTTTAACAAGGGCATATTTTTCTTCTTTCGCTTGAATAAAAGCTTGTGCGCCAGCCGACTTAACCAGCTGCCCTCCCTTACCCGGAATTAATTCCAAATTATGAATTGGCATACCTGCAGGAATTTTACTTAAAGGCAGACGGTTACCCACTTTCATCTCTGCTTCCTCTCCAGTCATAACAATATCACCAACTTTTAAGCCTTCGGGTGCCAAAATATAACGTTTTTCACCATCTTTATAACTCAGAAGGGCAATGTTAGCTGTCCGGTTAGGATCGTACTCTAAAGCTTGAACTTTTGCGGGAATACCCTCTTTTTCCTGTCCAAAATCAATAAGGCGATATAATCGCTTCTCGCCTCCTCCTTGATGACGCACGGCAATCCTTCCAGAAGCATCTCTCCCTGCATGCTTTTTTAATTTAACGGTTAAGTTTTTTTCTGGTCTCTTTTTGGTTAAAAATCCCCAGTCTAAACTGGTTTTATGACGTAAACCTGGGGTAACTGGTTTATAAATTTTTAAGGTCATTTCTTTTCTTCCTCAAGTTCAAATAAAGGAATTTTATCACCTGTTTTCAGGCTCACAATCGCCTTTTTAGAGGCGGTAATCTTAGTAAGCTTTCTCGCTCTACCTGTTCTTCTCAATTTTTCAGGTTTATTTAAAATTCTTACTCCCAAAACTTTAACGCCAAAAAGTTCTTCGGTTGCTTTTTTAATAAGATTTTTATTTGCTTGAGACGCAACCACTAAAGTATATTTATTTTGTTCACTTATTAAGCGGTGAGATTTCTCTGTAATTAATGGTTTTTTAATCACTTCAGTTATTTTCATGTTTTCTCTTTAGATTATTTTCCAAAACTTCAAGACTTTCTTTGGTAAAAATTAACAAATTATTGTTCAAAACTTCATAAGTATTTAATTGTCTCGCTTGTAAAAGTCGTAAAAAGGGAAGGTTCGCACCTGCCCTCATTACCTTTTCCCATAAAACCGGCAAAACTAAACTAATTTTTAATTTTTTTTGAGTTTTTTTTCCTACTTGTTCTTTTGGCACTTTTAATTCTAAATTTTTTATTATCTTTGCTAATTCCTTGGTTTTTCCCGTCAATTTTTCTAAACCAGTAAGAATAATAATTTCTTTATCTTCTAATTTTTTGCTTAAAGCACTTTTAAGTGCCGCTTTTTTCATCTTTTGATTTAATTTTCGCTGATAATTCTGTTTGCCTTGCGGCCCATGAGCCACACCGCCCTTTACAAAAATTGGGGCTGACCTCGCTCCGTGTCTAGCTCTACCCGTCCCTTTTTGACGGTAGAGTTTCCGCGTCGAATAAGCAACTTCACCGCGATGTTTTGTTTTGGCAGGCGCTTGCCTTTGATTGGCAAGATAAACCCTCACAGCTTGAGCAACTAACGGTAAATTGACTTTCACCCCAAAAACCGTTTTGGGTAAGGTTAATTTTCCTGTTTTTTCACCTTGGATATTATAAACATCAACACTGAGCAAAATTTCCTCCCTTAGCTATTTTCTTTAGTTATTTTTATTAATTCTCCCTTTTTACCAGGAATTAGACCCTTAAGCCATAATTCATTTTTTTCTGAATCAATTTTAAAAACAGACAAACCTTTTATTGTTTTCGTTTTACCGCCCATCCTGCCAGCCATTTTTTTACCTCGATAGACTCTTCCGGGTGTCGTCCGCTGTCCAATAGAGCCGGGCGCTCGATGACGATCGGATTGACCATGTGTTTTGGGACCACCGGCAAAACCCCAACGTTTAACAACGCCCGCAAATCCCTTGCTTTTGGTTTTCCCACTTACCATCACTTTCTCCTCAGGTTTAAAAACCTGATCTATCTTTAATAAATCACCCAATTTAAACTGTTTGGCATCACTTATTTTTATCTCTCTTAGGTATGCTTTCCGCTTATTTTTAATCTTTATCACCAAGGCTTGATAACCATCTTTTGGTTCGGTTTTAATTTGCTTAATCTCAAGAGGAGGAACAGTAAGAATACTTGCTACTAAACGCCTACCCTCTTTATCAAAGGCTTGAGTTTGTCCAATTTTAAAACCAAAAAAATTTTTTAACATAGTTAGGAAATTAGGTTTTTATTTCAATCCCGACTCCTGCCGGCAACTCAAGATGCATCAAGGAATCAATAGTCTTGTTGGTGGGCTGGATAATATCAATCAAACGCTTGTGCGTCAGAATCTGAAAATGTTCTCGCGCATCTTTATCAGTATGGGGACTGGTCGTTACCGTAATAATTTTACGTTTCGTAGGTAAAGGGACTGGCCCCACTACTTTAGCCCCCGTGGCTAAAACGGTCTGTAAAATTTTGGCACAACATTCATCGATCACTCTATGATCAAAAGACTTCAATTTTACCCTAATTCTTTGTTTAACCATAATGTGATTAAATTAATTGACTCTAGTCTTTCAGTTTTTCAAGAAAAACTAGAGCCAATTTTTACTTAAAAATTATCCACGCAACTCTTCAGTTAAAATCAGGCGATAATATTGGTAATTACTCCGGCACCCACGGTTTTACCACCTTCTCTGATAGCAAAGCGCAAACTCTTTTCCATGGCCACCGGCACAATCAATTTGATAGTCATTTTGGTATTATCACCTGGCATCACCATTTCTACGCCTTGAGGTAAAACTACCTCTCCCGTCACATCTGTCGTCCTCACATAGAATTGAGGTTTATAACCCGTAAAGAAAGGCGTATGACGACCACCTTCTTCTTTGGTTAAGATATAAACTTCTGCCTCAAATTCTTTGTGAGGCGTGGTGGTTCCCGGCTTGGCCAAAACCTGACCTCTTTCTACTTGATCTTTCTCAATACCACGAAGTAAAATCCCCACATTATCACCTGCCTGACCTTCATCTAGACTCTTTCTGAACATCTCCACACCTGTTACCACCGACTCTTGAGTTTTTTTAAGCCCTACAATTTCAACTTTATCTCCAACCTTAACTACCCCTCTTTCAATTCTGCCGGTGACGACCGTACCCCGACCCTTGATGGAAAAAACATCCTCAATCGGCATCAAAAAGGGCTTATCTAAAGGTCTATCGGGTGTAGGGATATAATCATCGATGGCTTTAACTAAAGCAAGAATCTGTTCTTGAGCTTTAGCATCTCCCTCTAATGCCTTAAGCGCTGAACCCCTAATAATAGGAATTTCATCACCAGGAAATTGATACTTCTTCAATAATTCTCTAACCTCCATCTCGACTAAATCAAGCAATTCTGGATCATCAACCATATCACACTTATTCAAGAAAACCACAATTGCCGGTACATTTACTTGTCTTGCCAACAAGACATGTTCTCGGGTTTGAGGCATGGGACCATCAGGAGCCGAAACCACTAAAATCGCCCCGTCCATCTGAGCCGCCCCAGTAATCATATTCTTGATGTAATCTTTGTGACCCGGACAATCAATATGAGCATAATGTCTTTTATCAGTCTGGTATTCCAGATGAGTAATGTTAATCGTAATTCCTCTTGCCTTCTCCTCCGGAGCTTTATCAATATCTTCAAATTTCATCGCTGTCGCCTTACCTTGTTTGGCTAAGACTTGGGTGATAGCAGCCGAAAGGGTAGTCTTACCATGATCAACGTGGCCAATCGTCCCAATATTTAAATGGGGTTTATCACGTTTAAAAGTCGCCATAAAAACCTCCTTAATTTTTAACTTTATTTACTATTTGCTCCATGATATTTTTAGGCACTTCCTGATAATGCGACGGCTCCATGTAAAATGTGCCTCTCCCCTGAGTCATGGAACGTAAGGCTGTCGCATACTGAGACATCGAGGCCAAAGGCACCATCGCTTTAATAATTTTTAATTTTCCACGACTTTGGCTATCAAGAATTTGGCCTCTTCTGGCTGAAAGGTCACCGATAACATCACCCATAAATTCTTCGGGAATCGTCACTTCCAAACTCATGATAGGCTCCAGTAAAATTAAGTTCGCTTGTTTAACAGCATTTTGTAAAGCTATCGAACCAGCAATTTTAAAGGCAATTTCAGATGAATCAACCTCATGAAAAGTACCATCGTAAAGGGTTACCTTAATATCGGTTAAAGGATAACCGGCTAAAACACCATTTTCGATAGCTTCTTTCACGCCCTTCTCTACTGCAGGAATAAATTCCCGAGGAATTGCGCCACCTTTAATTTCATTAACAAACTCATTACCTTCTCCTCTACCTTTAGGTTCTACTCTCAGAAAACAGTGACCATATTGTCCTCGTCCACCAGATTGACGAATATATTTTCCTTCCCCTTCTGCTTGTTTCGAAATCGTTTCTTTGTAAGCTACCATTGGCTTGCCGGTTGCCGCCTCAATCCTAAACTCTCTTTTTAAACGATCAGCAATAATCTCCAAATGCAACTCGCCCATACCCTGAATAATCGTTTGACCAGTTTCCAAATCTGTTTTTATCTTAAAGGTAGGATCTTCCTCTTCCAATTTCTTTAAAGCCAAAGAAAGCTTTTCTTGATCGGCTTTAGTTTTAGGCTCAATTGCCAAAGAAATAACCGGCTCAGGAAAGCTAATCGACTCCAAAATAATAGGGTGTTTCTCATCACATAAAGTATGCCCTGTTTTAGTAACTTTCAGACCGATAACAGCCACAATTTCTCCCGCAAACGCTTCATTAATTTCTTCCCTTTTATTGGCATGCATGAGCAATAACCGCCCTATTCTTTCATTACTCCTTGTGGTGGAGTTATGGACATAACTGCCAGCTTTTAAAGTGCCAGAATAAATGCGAAGATAAGTTAGTCGACCGACGTGCGGATCTGTCTGAATCTTGAAAGCCAACGCACTAAAATAACCATTTTTATCGGTCTGCCTTACTTCTTCGCTTTGGTGAATAGGATTATAGCCTTTAACAGGCGGGATGTCAATTGGCGAAGGTAAATAATCAATGATCGCGTCTAAAAGTGGCTGAATCCCTTTATTACGTAATGAAGAGCCACAAAAAGTAGGCACGAGTTTGTAGCCAATGGTTGCCTTTCTTAAAGCTTCTTTTAATTCTTCCACTGAAGGTTCCTCGCCTTTAAGATACTTTTCTAAGAGCTGATCATCATTTTCGCAGATCTTTTCTATCATCTCATGGCGATATTTCTCTACCTCTTCCTTCATCGTTTCGGGAACGGGAATTTCCTTAAACTTGGCACCCGTTTCATCACCCTCCCAAAGTAAAGCCTTTTTTTCTAATAAAAGAACCACGCCCTTAAAATCTCGTTCGACACCAATAGGTAAAGTCATAATTAAAGGATTAGCGGCCAATCTTTCTTTAATAGAGTTTACGGTCATAAAAAAGTCGGCACCAATTTTGTCCATCTTATTACAAAAACAAATACGCGGCACATTATATTTATCAGCCTGACGCCAAACAGTTTCCGATTGAGATTGCACACCCTCCTCAGAATCCAAAATAGTCACACCCCCATCTAAAACTCTTAAGGAGCGTTCAACTTCGGCAGTAAAATCAACGTGGCCAGGGGTATCAATAATATTAATTCTGTAATCTCTCCAAAAAGTAGTTGTGGCCGCTGACTGAATAGTAATTCCTCTTTCTTTTTCCTGCTCCATCCAATCCATCTGAGTAGTACCTTCATCAATATCACCTAATTTATAGGTTCGGCCGGTATAAAATAAAATCCGCTCAGTGGTAGTCGTTTTACCCGCATCAATGTGGGCAATAATCCCGATATTGCGGATTTTAGCCAAAGGCACATTGCGTTTTTGAATTATTTGTTTCTCATTAAGTGTTGTCATCTTTAAATTTTAAATATAAAAAACTGCTTTTACCATTAAAGCAGTTTTTAAGGTCGCTTCTATGATAAAACCAATTAAGTAAAATTATGATAACAAAAAAGTTTTAAAAAAACAACTCCGTGTATGCCTTGCGGACATTTAAGACAAATAGCCGTTGGTAACTAAATATTTTCTAGGTGACTTTTGTCCCAAGGAATGATGCGGTCTTTCCAGATTATAGAATAGCAGATATTCTGCCAGCTTGTCATTAAATAATTTAGGCTGATGGATAAGATAAAGATTAGGATCAATAAAAT
>Ga0136652_1000347_pt1 | contig 23122 bp, 21 predicted proteins | sample ConPoolayeEmetaG_FD_94864 | JGI IMG/M metagenome (GOLD analysis project Ga0136652, IMG submission 94864) | Hot spring microbial mat communities from California, USA to study Microbial Dark Matter (Phase II) - Cone Pool mat layer E metaG... ...
ACTCTCAACGAGCAGCGTCCGCAAAACCCGCCGGACGGTGCAGTGCCAGCGCCGGTTCTGCTCGTCGTCGACGTGACAAATCAGGCCGTGCACCGCCACCACGGTGCCCCGAAGCCAGCAAGCTTCGTCGCCCGGAGGCCCTTCCTGGTCGGGCACGATGACGGTTCGCTTGCGCGAGAGCTCCCCCTTGGCCCGAACCGATTCGACCCGCGCTGCATCCTCGATCTTGTCCGCCTCGGCACGGTAACGTTGCGTCCATTCGTCGCTGCGCCGCCGGACCTGCCGATTCGGCCGGAACGGCACGCGCACCTTTCGGCCTGACTTCCTGCGACCCATATGCTCATTGTAGGTGACGGCACTAGCCACAGCACGCGGTTGACATGCCCAGCCGTATCGGCCAAAACTGCCCCCATGCCGTCGCCTACGGCGATCGCTCTGACCGCGCACCTTATTCTGGCACCGCTGGTAGTCGCGTCGGTTCTGCGGCGACGCACCGAACCGATGGCGATGCTGGCGTGGATACTGGTCATTATCCTGCTACCCTTTGCGGGCATGGTTTTGTACTTTCTGATGGGGGCGAATCAGGTACTGAGGCGAACGCGCCGTCGACGGCGGCGCCTAGCGCACCTCATCGCCCGATTGGAAGAGTGGACGCAGCGGCAGCTCGAACAAGGCGCTCCCAACTGCGCCGCCGCGCTGCCGGAAGATTTGCAGGCGATCGCCCGGCTCGGCCAGAGCCTCGTGGGGATGCCGCCCACCGGCGGAAATGCCGTCCAGATTCACCAGGAAGCCAACCTCACCTACGCCGCTTTAGAGCAGGCCCTGCGTGCCGCGCGGCATCACATCCACCTGGAGTACTACATCTGGCGGCCGGATCGCACCGGCTATTACTTCCGGGATCTAGTGGTCGAAAAAGCCCGTGAGGGCGTCGAATGCCGCCTGCTGCTCGACTCGGTCGGCTGCATCCGGTTGGGCCGGCGTTTCATCCGGCCGCTGATTGAAGCCGGAGCTCGCGTGGCGTTCTTCCTGCCGCTGTATCCGCTGCGCAAGCGGCTCAGCGCCCACATGCGCAATCACCGCAAGATCGCCATCATCGACGGACAGGTCGCCTTCACCGGCAGCCAGAACATCGGGGACGAATACCGCGGGCGGCTGCGCAAACTCAGCCCCTGGTACGACACGCACATCCGTATTGCCGGCCCGGCGGTGCTCTTTCTGCAACGAACCTTCGCCGAGGACTGGCTCTTCGCGACACGTCAAAACCTCGCCGGCGAGGCATACTTCCCCGAACCGCCGCGGCCCGGTTCTTCCATCGTACAGATCCTGCCGACCGGCCCGGACCAGAATGTCAGCCCCCTGGAACAGATCGTTTTTGCCGCCGTGGCTTCGGCGCGGCACTCGATCCGCATCGCAACGCCGTACTTCGTTCCGGATCCGGGACTGCGCATGGCACTGACCCACGCCTGCGCCCGCGGCGTAGAAGTCAGCCTGGTACTGCCCACACGCAGTGATTCGGCGCTTATTCTGTGGGCGGCGCGCAGTTTCTATGCGGAGCTGCTGGCCGCCGGCGTGCGGATCTTCGAGTACGATGCCGGAGTCCTGCACTCCAAAATCGTCACCGTCGACGACCGCTGGTGCATGGTGGGCTCGGCAAACATGGACGTGCGGAGCTTTCGGCTGAACTTCGAGATCACTGCGCTGCTATACGACGAGCATGTAACGCGAACCTTATCGGAATCCATCGACCGCTTCTGCCAGAGCGCGCGTCAGATCCGCCTGCGTGACGTGCGCCGCCGACGACTGCACCAGCAACTGATCGAGGGCGGTGCCCGGCTGATGAGCCCGCTGCTATGACAGGCCGCGTTAGGCCGTCAACACGCAAAGCGAAGCCCCTTTTTGACGTGGCCACCAATGGACAAGGGCGGCGCGCCCGCCCCGCGCGCCGCCCTGGTAGGCCGGTGGAGGCTTAGGACGCTTAGCTCAGCAGCGCCAGCACGGTCTGCGGCTGAGCATTTGCCAGTCGCAACGTATTGATGGCCGACTGCACCAGAATCTGGGAACGCGTCAGGTTACTGGTCTCCGACGCGAAGTCCGTCTCACGGATCGAGGACTCTGCGGCCATCGTGTTTTCCAGCGTCACGCGCAGCGAGTTCGCCACGGTCTCCAGACTGTTCTTCTGGAACGCGCCCAGTCGCCCGCGGAGCTGAGCCACCTGTTCCTGAGCTGCGCGGACGATCCGCTGCGCCTGAGCATAGTTACCGGTCGACAGCGCGTTGGTCTGACCGGTCGCCAGGCTGGACAGATACCCATAGATGGCGTTACCCAGCGAGCCGGTATCCACGGCCTGAATACCCATGCTGGCCAGACCCGCGAGCGAGACCGTCGGCGAGATCATGAAATCCGCACCGCCGCCTGTAATCGTGAAGGTCTTGCTGGTCTCGGCGGTCCCCATCGTGCCAAACTCGGCCGAGAGGTCGATATCCAGGCTGAGCGAGTTGCTCCGTACGCTGGCACGCAGGCCGTCAGTGATTGCCGTGACGCCGTTGATCTTGACCGAAGCATCCTGGCCGTAGTCGGTCTCGTCACCCGCATCGCCGGGCAGCAGAGCCGTAAAGTAGTCGGCCCCGTCCAGCACCTTGACCGTGACGAACTGCGACGAGCCATACTGCGTGCTGGTCATAACCAGGGCCGCAGCCGTGCCAGTGCCGGAGACATAGGAGGACACGCCCGTCATGTCCTTGCTCTGGTTAATGGCGGTAGCCATGTCCTCGACGCTGGTACCCGAGGCGAACGTAAAGACCTCGCTGCCCAGCTTACCGGTGATCTGGATGGTGACGGTCCCGCTGTGGATCGCCGAGGCGTCGTACACCATCCGCGCTAGTTGTGCCGAACCGGTCACTTCGACCGTAACGCTGCGGTAGCCATCCGCCGGGATCTTGGCGGCGTTGATAACGACGTTCTGGAAGTAATCGCTGGCGCCAGCAACCCCCGAAGTGGTGTAGGCCAGCTCGCCGCTCAGGAGCTTGCGGCCCTGGAATTCCGTGTTGTTGGCAATACGGTTGATGGATTCCAGGATCGCATCGATCTGAAGCTGGTTAGCGTTGCGCTCGTCTTCGCTGATACCGGCCTCGTTGGCGCTGCGGTCAATGAGGTCTTCCAACTCCAGAAGCAGGCTGTTGATTTCGACCAGACCGCCTTCGGCCGAAGCCACGATGTTGTTGGCGCGGGCGACGTTGGTCAGGGCGGCGTTGATCGCCTGCTTCTCGGCCCGCAGGTTCTCAGACGCGATCAACCCCGCCGGGTCATCCTTGCCGGTGTTGATGCGGTAGCCGGTGCTCAGTCGGTACAGGGAGGTCGTCAGCGCGCTGTTCTGCGCGTTCAGCACGCGCTGGGCGACCAGAGACGGAATGTTGGTGTTGATTCGGCTCATGGAACTGCGCCTCCACGGGCGTGGCGGCGTCGCCGGACCTTCCGGCGGGCCGCGACAGCCTCTGCCTACGAACCGGGCCGGTCGCCTGAGCCGGCCGCTGTCAATTTGTCAGTGGGCAGATCGTCCCCCGGGCACAGTCCCTTTAGTTAGGAAAAATGGCCCCAGGGGCGGCCGGTGCTGTCCTTATAGCTCCGGCCACCCCCAGGACCGATATTTTCTTGCCTGCCCCGGCCCTTAGCCGGTCAACAGCCGCAGCACCATCTGTGGTGTCTGCGTCGTAAGGCTCAAAGCGGCAATGCCGGAATTTACCAGCACCTGGTTTCGGGTAAGCTGGGAAACCTCATAGGCGATGTCCGCATCGCGGATCGCGGACTCAGCCGCAAGCTGGTTCTCCATGGTAATGCCCAGTTGGTTCATGTTGGTCTGGAGAGTGTTCTTCTCCAGGGCACCGAGCCGCCCGCGGATGATCGCCACCTGATTGATGGCCTCGGTTACAATGCGTGACGCCTCGGTATACCGGCCTGTTACCAGCGAATATTCTTCCCCGGTAACAATCTGAGAGAGGAACCCCACCGCGCTGTTGCCAAGCCGCGAGGGGGTCACCGACTGCACGCCGACACCGATCTGAAGCGCAGTGTTGACGTGCGGGCCGACCTGAAAGAGCGCACCGCCTTCAGTGATGGTGAACTGTGTCGTGCCGGCCCCGAAGGACTCGTTGAGCGTCAGCTCCAGATCGAGCGTCGCCGTCCGCAGGGTCAGGCGGTTCCCGTCCCCGATGCTTTCGGCACCATTGATAATCGCCGAGGCGTCGCGGCCGGTCGCCCGGCGTCTCGTCTGACCATCCATGGTATAGGTTTGAAATGTCCCGCTGCCGGGCAGCACCTGAATCGACACGAAGTGCCTGCTGCCCAGGCCGGCACTGCGCATGGTAAAGCCCGAGAGCGGGTTGCTCATGAGCGTGGCGTACACTCCGGTAGCATCACTGATGGCGTTGATAGCCTCCACCATGGCCGACGCAGTCGTGCCGGAAACGAACGACAAAGTAGTGACGCCCAGGTTGCCAGCAATTTCGATGGTGACCGAGCTGGCGATGGCGCTGCCGCGGAATTGCAGCTGTGCGTACTGGGCCGAAGTGGTAACCTCCAGACGGACGGGTATGTAGTCGCGGGTCCCGAACTGCGCCCCGTGAATCGCCAGGGCATCTATAACGTCGTTGTCCACCCCACTGGTCACATAATCCAGCGAGCCGTTCAGCAGGTAGCGGCCCGCGAAAGTTGTGCTGTTGGCGATACGTTCGATGCTGGCCACGGCCGAATCGATCTGGAGCTGGTTTGCCCGGATCTCGTCCTCGGACATGGCCCCTTCGTTGGCGGCCTGGACGATCAGGCTCTGGATGTCGCGCAGCAGGGCCGCCACCTCGTCAAGCGCCCCTTCTGCGGTCGCAATGATCAGTCCGGCTCGCTGAGTGTTGGAGATCGCCGCCGAGACCGCCCCGGACTCGCTGCGCAGGCGTTCCGAAAGGATCAGGCCGACGGGATCGTCCTTACCATGGTTGATGCGAAGCCCGGTGCTGAGGTGTTCAAGGGTACCTTGCAGCGACCGGAACGAATTAGCTAGATGTCTCTGGGCTGTAATGGCCCCGACGTTAGTGTTAATGCGCGCCATTGGCCATCCTCCTTGATCGGGTCGCGGCTATTTGCCGGAACGGAAAAACGGTAAGAGAGGCGTGCAGGGAGAGTCTTACGGCTGACCGCTCTTGGAGCCGTGACGACGCGAGATTGGCGGCGTGGTTTCGGCCAGCTCGTCGCTGTTGCCGGCCGCCTTCAGATTCTCTCGCTTGATTGCGTCGTAGACTTCCTTGCGGTGCACGGGTATTTCCGCGGGGGCCACGATGCCCAGCCGCACCTTGTCCCCCCGGATGTCGACCACCGTGATCTGGACGTTGTCGCCGATGATGATCGATTCGTCGCGTTGTCTGGAGAGCACCAACATCCGCGGCTCCTTCCTGGATCGTGCCGAAGCCTGGTTTGTCCCCGGGTGCGACCGCCGAAGCAGGCCTCACCCGCCACGTGTCGGACGTCCAGTCGGCAACTCGGATACCATCCAAGCCGCCAGACGGCCCCGGCGACAGCCCGGGCCGGAGGGACCGGCCTGGTATCATTATAGCCGACAGTGCGTACACAACACTACTCCTTTTGTTTGCCGGAATTCCTATGCGGTCATGGCGACCGGCTCGCTGACGACTGGCCAAGGCATCAGGACGTGCCGGGCCCCGTAACGACTGTCCGACAGCACCAACTGCCGGCCCAGCCGCGAGTGTGCCCCGATCACCAACGGCCCCAGCAGATTTGCCGTCAGGTGATCCCCAACCTTGTTCACAATCACCAGCACCTGACAGTCCGACAGATCCTGAAGCTGCAGCGGCTCAAGGTCTTCCGCCCGGACCGGAACCTGGTAGTCCGGCACGAACGCCAGCGGGTCGCAGACCACAAATGCCAGTGCCGGGTCCTCCGCCGACTGTAGCCAAAAGAACACCGGATCCGGCGAAGTCTGAATCAGGGCAAACCGCCGACGGCGCGGAAAGCCCAGCAGCCCATCCGGAAACGTGATGAGCCGCTCTTCATCCACCTCCAGCGGTCCGAATCGAAGCGTCTCCATGAGCATCCGGTTGCTCCCAAGGCTCGCGCCGCTCCGGTTGGTCCAGCACGCGGACCGACCGACGTCGGCCGGCAGCCGCCCTTCCGGCGCCAGACCGGGCCTTTCGACCCAACCCGCCTCCGTACAGGTCAACCAGTGGCCGCGGGGTCGGAGCCTCGGCGAACCGCCGCGGCCTCTCTCAGCGCTTCTTTCATCCCTGAAGGGCCGGTCCCCGGCCCAATCTGCCGTTACGGCAGATAATCCAGCAACGAAACACTCATCATCCGCGCCGCGCTGGACAGACTGGCCTGCAAGGCCACTTGGATCTGCTGAAACCGGATCAGCGAGTCCGCCAGATCCGCATCCCGCAGATCACTCAGCAGAACGCGCGACGCGTCCAGCTCCGTCTCCACCAGATCCGCACGCCCCTGCATCGCCCGGGCGTGCGCGGCCAATGTTCCCTGCATCTGCTGCACCCGTTCCAGGGTGCGCTCCAGACGCTCCCCGGCCAGCGTGATACCTCGCCGGTCGTCTTCCTCCAGCGCCTGCGCAAGCTCCAGCAGCGCCGTAAAGACGCTGTCGGTGCGCACCGGCGCTACATCACGACCGATAATTGCCTGACCCGAGCTCTCGACATCCAGGCCAAGGTCATCCAGCGCCGGCGAAAGGTTTGCGCGCTCAACCCGCAGGCTGCCGGCTCCGATCGTGTTGTCCACGATCACTAGGCCGTTGCCGGTCGGCGCCAGACTCGCACTGATCGCGCCACCGCCGGCAGCATTCAGTCGGTCGATCACGTCCTGGAGCGTCTGGCCTCCGTCCAGGTCAACCTCGAATGTCGTTCCGTCCGCGGTCACAACACGCAGGTCGTTCCCCTCCACCGTCTGCACGCCCCGCCCGTCGTTCAGACTCGAAAGCAGCGTCCCGGCATGCAGCGAACGGATACCCAGGCTCGTCGCCAGGCTGCCCCCGGCCTCGCCGATGCTCAGATCCGACCCGGAAATCCGGTTGAGTACCTCCAGCGTTCGGCCGTCCGCGCTGATCCGCGCCCAGACACCCAGCCCGGCGCTGTTGATGATGTTGAGCACGTCTTCAACAGTCTCCGCACTGCTGAAGTCCAGTGTCGCCGAACGCGAACCGTTCCGAATGATCAGCCCATTTGAAAGGTTGATGCCCGCGCCGCCGCGCAGGTCCTCGATCCGTGTCTGTAGCGTAAGCTTGGGGTCCAGGTCGGCACCCCCAACCGGAGCGCCCAGAGCTTCCGCGGCCAGTCCCAGATCCCGCGCGGCCTGCCCGCCGCCAACGTCACGCACCGTGACCGCCACCGGCCCCCCGAGCGCGGATACAATTCGAATTCCGCGATGGGTAAGCTCTGCGCGGAGCGTAGCCGGCAGGCCGGCGTTCAACCGATCTACCAGTTGGCCGACCGTGTCTACTCCGGCAAGGTCGATCGTCACCTCGACGCTTCCGTCACTCACCGCGATCCGGCCAAGCCGGACCCCCTGTCCGGTTGTGCCGCGCAGGTCGGTTATACGCACCTGTCGCGTGAGTGCCGGGTCGAGATCGACCGTCCCGCGGATTCCCGTGGAAACCGCCCCGAAACACTCCACCCCTGAGAGCGTGAAGTTGTCCCAGCCAAGGTCGGTATCGACTGCCGCGTAGACCCGGCCAGCATCGCCACGATAGATCACACCATCAGCGGTCAGTTCGAAAGGCGGCCCGTCAGCATAGCGGCCGGCAAACAGGTACGTTCCCAGATGGGCGCGATTAGCAACCGCCACGAGCTGACTCAGCAGACTCTGAACCTCTGGCAGCAACGCGCGCCGCTCGTCCGCAGAGAGCGTGTCTCCCGCCGCCTGGATCACGATCTGTCGAGCCTGGGTAAGCAGACTCACGGCTTCGCTGAAGGCGTTGTCGCCGGCGTCCAGCACGCTTGTCACCTTTTGCAGATTGCGCTGAACCTGCTCAAGCTGCTCAAGCTTGCGCTGAACCACCGAGGCCGCCGAGGCGCGCAGCGGATCGTCGCTTGGACGCTGGATCTTCAAACCGCTGGCCAGTTCGCTCTGAATGCCGAGCAGGTTGAGCTGATTGCGCCGCACCGCCTCCAGCAGGTTCATCGCTTGAAGGTTGTGACTAACGCGGCCGGCACTGATTGGAAGGACTGCCATGGTTCAACCATTCTTGTGGCAGCGCAAGCGCGCAGGCTAACCGACGACTCGGCGCTGCCGCCGACGCGTCGGTACTGACCATCCCTGCTCCGTCCCTGGTTTCATGTGAAGCCCTTTTGTTGTCCGACTAGCGCACCAGACTCATCACCTCTTCTGCCAGAGTGTTCAGAACGCTCAGATACCGCGTCGCGCCCTGATAAGCCCGTTCGAACTTGGCCAGGTTGATCGCTTCCTCGTCAAGGCTTACGCCGCTGATGGTTTCGCGCTGGGCTGCCAGAGTGCTATGAACGGCATCAGCCGCCTCGTAGGCGACACTGGCCGAGGCGGTTCGGCTGGCAAGCCTGTCGACCATTGCCTGATGAAAGTCTTCAATGCTCTGGCCGCCCAGCAGAGCACTGGCCTGACGCCCGAGCAAAGCGATTCGGCCGGCGTTCTCGCCGTCGCCAGCTTCCCCTGAAGCGGATGCCGCCAGCAGCCGAACATCGGCACGCAGTGGGGCAGTTACGTCGATCGTCTCGGCATCAGAGCCCTCGAAAAACCCGGCTATTCCCAGGGCCGCCAGAACTCCGCTGCGGTCGTCGCGGAACGAGAACTCATATCCGGCCTCCGCAGCGATTTGCAGTCGGCCGTCCGCCGAAACCGTCGCGGTGAGCCCCGGAACGGCGCTCAGTTGGCTTGCCAGGCTTGACAAACTGGTCTGCTGCCCGAGGCCGTCGAGCCGGACTTCGATCTGGCGCGTAATGGTTGCACCCGTTTGCCGGTTGCGCACCTGGACCAGGAACGTCCCATGAGTGACCGGGAAGGAAAGCCCGGCTGCGGTCGAATTCAGCGCCGCCTGCGCATCAGCGACACCGACGCAGGAGCTAAAGCTGGTGTAGCCGACCAGACCGCGGCCCGTGGAATGCAAACGGTTGACCTCATAGATGAGTGCGGCCGCAAGCTGGTCAAGGGCTTCGATTTGGCCGGCCACGTCCTGGTCGCGGGCCGCAATCTGCGCCGCCAGCCGTCCCTCGCGGATGACTACCGTTCCGCCGTCATCGGCGAAGCGCAGCGTTGCCCGGGTGATACCATCGATCTGCCGGTTCTCGACGGTCAGGCCGCGTGAGCGATTGAACTCCACCAGAGGTTCGCTGCCGACGTAGACGCTGACGGCCCCGTTGTCGGCCTGGCGTACTTCAATATCCATCAGCTCGGACAGCTCGCGCAACAGCGCGTCGCGTCGGTCCTTGAGCGGCGCCCCGTAGCCCGGGCCCCGAGCCTCCTGAGCAGCGATCTGGTCGTTGAGCGCGGCTAGTTCCTCGGCCAGGGCGGACGCGCGGCCGGCGGTCTGTTCGACCGCGGCATTAAGCTCATCAATTTGCGCCAGAAGGCCGCGACGCTGACGTCGAAGCATGCTGATCAGAGTGTCCGCCTGGATGATGACCTGATTGCGGACGGCACTGTCGGTCGGGCTGTTCTGCAGGTCGAAGAAGCTGTTGAAGAAGCTGCTGAGGGTGCTGGAGAGGTCTTGATCGGTCAGCTCGTTATACAGCGTTTCAATTTGACTGAGGGCCTGCCAGCGGGCCTGCGCGCCGCTGCGCGCCGACAGTGCCAAGCGGAGTCGGGTCTCGAGCGCCTCATCGACATGGCGCTGCAGAGCCGACAGGCTGACCCCGCCTCCGCTGCGGATGTTCCCCAGCGCCAGGCCCCCTTCCAGACTGCTCAGTCGACCGGAAAGCCGCGTGTAGTCCGGATTGGCGGCATTAGCGATGTTCTGGCCGGTGATCGCAATCGCCGCCTGGTACGCCGAAAGTGCGCTGCGTCCGATCTGAAATGAGGCGCCCAACAGTGCCACGGTTCTAACCCACTGCTTCCACCGAACTGCGTATCTGGCCCTGTTCGTGTTGTCCTTCCGGTCCGTACACGGCCGAATCCCGATTGGCCTTTGCCACCTCAGCAAAGACCGCGCGGACGTGCGCTTGCAGGTCCTGTGCCGCGCGCGCCGCGACCGCGTTTACGTGTTGCAATCTGTCAGCCAGTTCGCGTAAACCCCGGCTTTTGGCCCTTAAAATCGAGGCTACCGGCTCGCCAAGCCGGTTCGCCAGCGTGCAGATGCTCAACTCAGAACCTGCTGGCACCTGCAACGCCTGCGCAAGCCGCGCAATTGCTGCCTGGCGCTGGCGCTTCACGGTGGTGACCTGCTCGAGCAGCTCCATCTCGCGTGCGGCGCATTTCTGGAGTTGATCAGCGTCGGCGCTGCGAATTGCGGCTAGTTTCTGTTCCGCGGTTGCTGCAAGTGTTTTGAGCAGCTCGTAAAGCGCGCCCAAGCTGTCACAGAGCTCTTCGACGGCCGCCTGAACAGGTAGGGACATCGCCGACAGCCTTTGGGGCCCTTCAGGTGTGGCCGTCATCTGCTGGTCTGCGATCATGCGAACACCGTTTGTTCGGGCTGGGACATTGCGGTTGCCGTGCGTTTCGTCGGTCCGGGACCACTAAGGTACCGAACCATCTGGCGTACGAGTCCGTTGCAACCTGACAGCGCCGCCGCATCCGCGAGCTGCTCATCCAGCCGCGTCCCGAATACCGCTTCTGCCTGCCCACCCCCGACAAAAGGTGCGCCGCCAGTCGCCCCGCGCAGCTCAGATAGCAGCGGTTTGAAGAAGAGCTCGGAAACCAGTCGCGCCGCGGTCTGTTCCAGCAGCGCCGGATCGCGCGCGTCCGGCGATCGGCCGATAGCCTGGAGCAGCGCCAGCGTGCCGCGGTCGGCCGGCCGGACGGTGCTGCTGACGCCAGAACTCACAGGTGCAAGTGCCACAAGCTTACTCCTCGTAACGAAGCTGCGCATGCAGCGTGCCGGTCTTATGCAGATGCTCGATGGCGCTAATCATCTGGTCGGGCGTTGCCTTCAGACTGGCCAGCGTTTGCAGCAGTTCCTGGAACTGGACGCCACCGGTCTTTTGCGTATCCAGTCCGACCAGGCTGCCTGCCCCGCCTTCGGCGCCGCCGCCGATGGCCACCGTGCCGAAACCAGGAATCTGAAGCACCGTCGGCGAGATGGTCACCGTGCCGGTAAAGGAGATGTTCCGCGTGGCGCGGTTAATGGTGACTCTGGCAGGCTGCTCAGGCAGGAGGAAAAGTTCGGTTTGCAGCACGCGGCTGATGAACCCTGCCGGGCTGGCCAGCTCGGAAGCTGGAATACGCACGCGTACGTTCTTGGGGCTGACCGCGGTCGCGGTCTCCAGGTAGCTAACGCGCTGCTCGAGGATGACACTGCCCGGAGCAGCAATCATTTCCGCTTCGGCGTGGTTGATTGCCCGGGCGACCATCTGAGCCCACGGCCAGCCGGCGTGCGCGTCATCCAGCACCAGACTGATGTGCTGGCCGTCGATGAAGGAGTAGAAAAAGTCAGCCTCCAGCGTCGCCCCGCGACGGATAACGCCCCGGGTCGGGACCAGCGGGTCGCTGGCCTCGACGCGCCCCGCCGCCAGCGCAAAAATCTGCTGAGTCGCCGGATCCTGCGGATCGAACATCGCGTATTGCAGCGGCGTCGTCAAAAGCTGGCCGCCAACGATGCTCTTGGCCTTCCCGATCACAGAAACAACGGCATCGAGCGTCTCACCTTCCCGTGCCCCGTACTCTGGAATCGTGACCTCCACAGCTACAATGGCCACGCTGTTGTTGCCGCGCAGGTCTGCGTCGGAAAGAACCGGGGCGGCGTAACGGCGGTGCAATGCGGCCAGGGCCCGCATGGTTGAAAGGTACTTTTCGCCGTCTCCGCTCCCGTTGAGTCCGACGACCAGGCCGTAGCCCATCAGCCGGTTGGTGCGCTGGCCCTGAAGCTTGGCGATATCCTGGACACGGATTTGCGCCTGGGCGGCCGCGCTGGGCAGAATCAGCCCGCCCAGCATCAGAAGGGCAAGCTCAACCACGCTGCGTCGGACTGCCATTCCTACCGTCCCTGCACCTGCGGCGCTCACAGTGGCCGCAGGAAATCAAGCAACCGCATGAGCCACCCGCGGCGCGTCGCGTCGCGCACCGCTCCCTCGTCGGGCATTTCGATGGTCAGGTTGGCTATCTGCGTGCTGAGAACCGTGTTGGCCGCGGTCACATCTTCGCTGCGACACTCGCCGGTGAGCGTCGCGATCTGCTCCTCGTCGCCGACCTTGATCCGCTTGCGCGCTTCCAGCACCAGATTGCCGTTGGGTTTGACGTCAACGACCTTTGCGGTGATGCGCGTGGTCAACTCGTCCTTGCGGTCGTACTTGCCCTTGGTGTCGTATTTGTTGTCGAAGCTGAAGTCGACGCCGGGGGCTCCTTCGGGGAAGTCCTGTGACACAAGCCGGTCATGCTTGTCCAGGCGGAACCACTGTGCCAGCGCCGCCTTGACCTCCCAGTCCTTTTCCGACTTCATCTTCGCGTCATTCAGCGTCGTGCGGCTTTCCCGAATGATGATGGTGACCAGGCTGTTGACCCCGATTTTGCGTGGCCGCGGCGGTTCGACAGCAATTGGCGAGGCCAGGAGCAGGACGGGATTAGGAGGTGGCTCGTCCCACTGCGGCAGCCGGGGTCGTGCCTGCGGCCAGAGACTGGGCGACAGGGTGAACGCAGGTCCAGCGGCCGTTGTCGCTGCGGGTTGACTCGCGGGAAACGAAAAGCTGCCAGCCGGGCCGCGCCGGCCGCTACTCAGTAGCGAATTGTTCTGCCCCAAAGCCGGGCATACTGCCAGAACAAGCACCCCCAGTCCGACCGGCAAACCGCCAACCCGCTTGAACCACGCGGCTTTTTTCACGGCTGCTTCTCCGAAACTCGGACGGTGCCTGGGCCGGTCACCACCCCGGCGAGCACACGCTGCGTCCGGCGCGAGTCGCCGAGGCGAACGCGGACAACGTCGTTCAGGCAGCCATTATCCAGAGCGATTCCGCTCAGGCGCACCTGCACGCCCGGCCCAGCACCTAGGACCGTTACGGGTCGTGATCGCTGGACCAGTTCCACAGCCTTGAGATCAGCCGCTCGCACCATCTGCCCTGCGGGTACGAACCGCACCACGCGATGGCCCAGTGCCTGCTCTAACCTCTCCAACCCGATGTCCTGTTCGCGGTCGAACACGCGTTCCTGAAGCTCGATGGCGTCAGCTTCGACAAAGGTCCCGACATTGAGCGGCTTTTTCGCAACCAGGACCGGCTTAACCAGTCGCACGCGCGCTGCTACGTCCACCGCCCGGTGCAACCGTCCCTCGCGGCGGATCGCAACATCCAACTCGCGCAGGCCGAGCTTCTGCCGACCCTTGGCGTGGATCACGAACTCCCACGGCGGTGCCGTCAGCTCCAAAAACGGCGCGCTGGCCCGGTCGAACTCCAGCTCCACAGTGCCGCCGAGACTGGCCAGCTCCCGATTCACGTGCTCGCGCAGCAACTGAGCCAGAGTGCGTTCCGACGCCGGTACTTGAACTGGCAGCTTGTCGTTTAACTCCTGCTCCCGTTGCTTTGGCGTCGGATCGGCCGCGACACTCAGTCGGCACGCCGCCGCACCGGTAAGCAGCACACGCGCCGGGTTAAGGCCTACGGCGGACAGCCGCTGCATGATCTGCTCGTAGGTAACGATCGTGGTGGTTCCCGGCTCTGCGGGGATCGCCTGGCTCCGCAGCAGCGAGTGAAGCTGCGATTCAGACTCAAAGACGTTGAGCACGTGCGCCAGCGTCGGCGTCTCCCCGTAAACGCTGGCGCTGGGCCGGATCGCGAGCTTTGCCGGTGCGACCGCATCGGCTGCCAAGACATTTACCGCCAGCGCCAGACCTGCTGTGAAAACCCGCCAGCTCATCCGCGCGCCTCCTGCCCGCCGATTACCGCCGCAGGTTCGCCACCACCCGCAGCGACTCGTCGGCGGCCTGAATCGTCTGCGAGTTCATCTGGAAAACGCGTTGTGTCTTGATCAGCTCGACCAGCTCGGTAACTGCTTCGGTCGTGCTGGCCTCCAGAGCCCCACCCATAATCAGGCCGAGGCCGTTTTCACCGGGGTTTCCCTCGATCGGCTCGCCGCTTGAGGCGCTCTGAAGGTAAAGGTTCGAGCCGTACTGAATCAGTCCCTCAGGATTCGGAAACCGCGCAAGCTGTAACTGGCCAACAACCTGGGGCGTGGCACTTTCGTCAATGACGGTCACCTCTCCGTTGCTGCCGATCGCCACGCGGTCCAAGGGGATCTCAGGATCGATGGTGATGTCGTCAGCCAGGCGGTGGCCGAACGCGTCGCCCAGGACGAGTTCGCCGTTCGAGTTCCGGACGAAGTTTCCGTACCGGGTGTAAGCGATCCCGCCGCCGGGCAGCTCGACGCGAAAGAATCCGTCACCCTGGATCATCGCATCCAGTGACCGGTTGGTCTGCTGTGCGGACCCCTGTTGGAAAATGAGCTGGGTGTTCGCCAGGCCGACACCCAACCCGATTTGCGTCCCCAACGGCGAAGCGGTCTCTGTGCTTGTCTGGACCCCCGGCTGCTGGTACATTTGATACAGCAAATCCTGAAAATTCGCCCGCGAGGCTTTGAACCCCACGGTCTCAGCATTGGCAATGTTGTTGGCGATCACGTCGATCTTGCGCGACAGCGCCTGCATCCCCGTCGCGGCGGTGTGCAACGCAGTAATGGCCATTCCCGATCAACCTCCCGGCGACCTGCGCTTTTACCGTGCCAGCACGCTGATTAGCCGCCCGATCGTCTGATCCTGCACTGACAGCATCCCAGCGTTGATCTGGTAAGCGCGTGACGCCTCCAGCATGTTCACCACTTCTTTGACCGGTTGGGTCCCCGAGCTTTCGACAAAACCGCTGCGCAGCCGGGCCGGCGCCGCTCTGGTCGGCGCGGTCGCGGCTTCAAACCGGCTGTTGCCTGCCTTCCGCAACTGCTGCGGGTCATCAAAATCCACCAGGGCAAGCTGCCCTCGAATCGCTCCCTCCTGCCAGACGCGGCCTTCTTCGTCGATAACCGGCGTGCCACCGAACCGGTTCAGCACGATCGGTGCACCGCCAGCTCCCAGCACCAGGGCACCGTCGATGGCACTACGCAGAACGCCCTCGACGTCCGTCACAAAACGGCCGTCTCGCGTATACTGATTTCGACCGTCAACCTGGACGACCAGGAAACCCGGGCCCTCCAGCCCCACGTCCAGCGGCCGCTCCGTTTGAATGAGCTGCCCCTGAGCGAAATCTGTATGCGTCTGCCCGAGCCACACGCCCCCCGAAAGCCCCGCAAGTTCCGGCGCGCTGGGCCCCTCGCGTGGCCCGGCAATCGCCTCCAGGGGACGCTCCGCAAAAACCGCCACATCCTGCTTGAACCCCACCGTCTCCGCGTTCGCCAGATTGTTGGCAATCACGTTCTGGCGATACTCGGTCACAAGCATTCCGGCGGCGGAGTGATATAGTCCGTAAATCATCTGCGATCCTCGCGCCGCGAAAGAGGAACGACGCGCGCCGGCAGTTCATCGCGCTGGGCAAGCTCTTGTCTGGCCTTCCGCAACGCCGCTGCCAGCACCCGCCGCCCGAGCTCGCTCCAATCGTGCGCTCCGGGGTGCGACAGAGACGCTTCGGCCGACAGTTCAGGCTCAGCCGGCACCGAGGCCTGCGACAACGTCTGTTCCACGGGAGTTTGGGCACTCCCTGGCATGGACTGACTCCTGGTAGCGCCAGCTTCGCGCGCGTCGCGCTTTCTGCGATCTGCTGCGCGATTCCGGCTATCGCGCCTGGGCTGAGCAGCGGACATGCCAGCGACCGGCGGACGGGTCGGCTTCGAGTCCGGCCCAGGCGCTAAATCTCTGGCGGCTCGTGCGCTTACGTCTGCTGGAGGGCAGCGGTACACACCCGCGCTCAGTTCACGCGAGCTGGCAGCTTCTGCGCCGCACGCGCAGCGGTTGCGTTCGTTCCGGCAGCGCCGGCGCCTGCCAGGCATGCAAAAGGGGTCTTCTAATCGCGACGAACGTTGCGCAGGATGCGTTCCCGGCTGTCCAAAAAGAGTTCGCAGGATTCAGAAAGCTCGCAGATGGCACGCCAGGTGGCCGCCGCGCGGTCCAGCATCCCGATGTTCTGAAGCGCCAGAGCAAGGTTGGCGCGGAAAGAGAGGTTCTCAGCGTTTCCTGCCACCGCTCGCTCGAACTCCTCGACCGCCAGTTCAAAGCGGCTGCGCTGCGCAAACAGCAGCCCGAGCTGGTAATGCACGTCGACGTAATCCCGGTTCAAAAGCAGCGCCTGTTGGAAGACCGCCAGCGCCTCGTCGACCTGCCCGAGCTCCTTTAGCAGCAGCCCCAGCTTGACCAGCGCCTTGGCGTACTGCGGGTTGATTGCCACCGCCCGCCGGAAGGCAACGACCGCCTCCTCAAACCGGCCCATCTGGCGCAGCAACAGACCATAGTGATAGTGCAGGTCGGCACGGTTCGGGTGCACCCGCAGCGCTTGCTCATGCCGGCGCAGCGCTTCGCGCAGCAGGTCAGCGTCGTCATCCTCGCTGGTCGGCACTCGGCGGCGGGCGACCACCCGGGTTTGGTGCTGCTCAGCCTTCAGATGCAGTCGTGCCGCCTCCGCAAACAAAAGTGCCGTACTCGGCTCCAGACTGGCGGCCAGATCGAACGTCGCCGAGGCCTCGTGCCGGCTGCCGGCGGCATGCTGCGACAGCCCCAACCCCACGAACGCCAGCATCAGGCGGTCGTTCAGCTCGACCGCGCGATTGAAGGTCTGAGCCGCATCGGCATAGCGCTGAGACCGCAGGTGCTGCGTGCCCAGTTTTACTGTCGCCTCCAGCAAGTCGGGCTGAGCTTCCACCGCCGCCCGGTACTCCTCGAGTGCATCCGCGTCGCGGCCGGCCCGCACGTACAGATCGCCCAGGTGCACGCGAAACGGCGCCATGCCCGGGTACCGGGCGACCAGTTTCTCGAGCGTCTCGATCGCCGCTTGCAGCCGTCCTTCCTCAAGCAAAGTTTCAGTCTGGCTGAGTGGTTCGTCAGACAGGTCCGGCTCGATCGTTAAGGCCTGTTGATAGCGCTGGGCCGCTTCCTGCGGCCGTCCGCACTGCAAAAGCAGGGTCGCCAGCGCAAGCAGCACATCCACGTCGCCCGGTTCAAGCTCCGCCAGACACTCGTAATGTTTCGCTGCCTCTTCAACCCGACCCTGGACGAGCGCTATCGCGGCCAGACGCTCTCTGGCGTTACGCAGCTCCGGACACAGCACCAGCGCCCGACGGTAATTCGCGACTGCGGCTTCGGTCTGCTCGCGCCGCTCGTGACAAAAGCCGATGGCGAAGGCAATTGCCGGATCTTCGGGATCGCGTGCCTGCGCTATGGAAAGGTAACGTATGGCCTGATCCAGCCGACCCAGCTCGTCGCAGACACAGGCCAGGCCCAGTGCTGGCAGTGGCGAGGCGGGAGCAAGCTCCAGTGCGGTTTCTAGCGCCCGGCGCGCTTCGGCCAGGCGTCGACGTCGAAGGTAGGCCAGGCCCAGCCGAATGGCCAGGTCTGCCGATGTGGGCGACGCCGAACAGCGCGCTTTGAGAGGTTCAACTTCATCGTCATCCAGCGCGGGAAGCTGGTTTTCGAAGGCTGCCGCCAGCTCGGTTAACAGGCCGCGGCCCAGCGTCTCGAGCAGGTAGCTCATTGAGCCCTCGTCAGGGACTGACCGCCCCCCAGCTCTTTCAGGCGCTCTCGCGCTGCCGCCAGCCCCGAGTTGCGCTCGAGGGCCTGCATATACGCGGCGCCGGCGCGGGCCATATCGCCCCTGGCGCGCCAGATGTCCCCCAGCAGCAGATGCACGTCGGGATAATCCGCCCCGTTGGAAAGGGCCTGCTGGAGATAGTTCAGTGCGCCTTCCATATCGTCGCGCAGAAAACAGACGCGACCGGCAGCGATCAAGGCCGCGTTATAGCGCGGATTGAGCCGCAGGGCCGCCTCGAGCAGCTCCGCTGCCAATTCAAGCCGGCCGGCACGAATCGCCGCCTCCGCTGCAAAGTACTTCAGGTCCGCGTACGACGGCCGCTGCTCCACTGCCGCCAGCGCCGCAGCCAGAACCATCCCGGTGCCCGGCGAAACCGTCTCCGCGTCGGGATCCAGGCATGCCAGAATCAGCTCCGGCTCGGAGGAAAACCGCTGCGCCAGCGTCAGCACGCGGGCGCTATCCGCCGCAGCGTTGAAAGTCCCGCCACCATTGTGCGCAAACAAGCTCATCGCCCCAGCCTGTCAGGCCACGGTCCGCCAACCGCCTCTCACTTCTTGTCCCCGCCCTTCTCTTTTTGGTTATCCTTCTCTTTGTCTTTCTCCTTTTCGCCATTCAGGTCCCGCGACTCCAGCGGTATCAGCACCTCCTGCCGGCGCAAGGGAACCATAAAAGGTTGGCGGCAGTGCGCGCAGCGAACGATCTTGCCGCGCATCGACTCCGGCGCAACCAGCGTCCGCCGACACTTCAAGTTCGGACAGATCATGGTTACAACCTGCGTGGTCGCCATTGCGTAGAAACCCGCTATCCGGAATGGCAGCGCTGCCGTTGTGGTATCGGCAAAAGGCCCGTCGAACACGATCACGGCGAGTTGGCGCCGGTCGGCTGGGACGAAACAGCCGCAAGTGCCGCGCCTAGAACCGCTTCAGGGAGTATTACTTAGCACGATTCTGGCTTCACGAGGCGCGCTTGGAGCGGTGCGTTCCCGCGCATGGTTCTTGCGGTGGAGGGTTTATCGGGCGTCTGGCGGCTGGTACCGGAATCGACTCGCGCCCCGACAGATACGCCCCCGTGCGCGACTCGGGGCAGGCTACCAGGTCGTGAATTGTCCCTGCCGCGACGATCCGGCCTCCGCGCTGCCCCGCACCTGGTCCGAAATCGACAAGCACGTCCGCCGCCAGCATGGTGTCGCGGTCGTGCTCCACAACAACGACGGTGTTACCCAGATCGCACAGACGCCTCAGCGAATCGAGCAGTCGGCAGTTGTCGCGCGGATGCAGACCGATACTGGGCTCGTCCAATACATAAAGCACGCCGACCAGGCCGCAACCGATCTGGCTGGCCAGTCGAATGCGCTGCGACTCTCCGCTGGATAGCGTGGGTGCGGGTCGGTCCAGTGTCAGATAATCCAGGCCCACGTCCGCCAGAAACCGCAGGCGGCCGCAGATCTCACGCAGCGGCTCTTCTGCCACCCGCTGGCCGACCCGGTCCAGCTCAAGCTGTTCAAAGAAACTCAGCGCGTCGCGTACCGAAAGCTGACAAACCTCGTGAATATTGCGCGGCTGCCGCGGCGCAAACCGACTGCTCAGCTTCACCGCCAGAGCCTGTGGATTCAGCCGAGCCCCGCGGCAATCCGGACACGGCGACTGCCGCATGAACTGCTCGTAAAACCTCCGATCAATCGGCGAGGTCGCCTTGCGGTACTTGGCACGCAACTCGGCAAGCACGCCCTCGAAGGTCCCGCCGTGCCGCCATACGCCATAGCGCCCACGCCATTCAAAGCTGATGTGTTCGGCCCCGGTTCCATGCAGCAGCGCGTCCCTGGCAGCTTTTGGCAGGTCGCGCCAGGGCGTGCGCAGATCGAAACGGAGGTGCCGCGCTACGCCCTCATAAATATGCCGGCGCCAGCGGCCTGGCGGGCGCCGCAGCGCCGCGATGCATGGCGACAGAAAGTTGAGCGACGGATCCGGCACCAGCAGCTCAGGATCGAAGTCATACCGCGTACCCAATCCCTCACAGCCCGGGCACATCCCCTGGGGGCTGTTAAAGCTGAACATCTGCGGCTCAGGCGGCTCAAAACTCAGCCCGCACGCGGTGCACGCGTACGCGACGGAGAGCAGCAGGTCACTGCCGGCAGCAACCCGGCGTCCAGAACGCCCACCCCGCGGCAGCAGCTCCTCTTGGCTGGCTATTGAAACGATCGCGGTCCCAGCGCCGATGTTCAGCGCCAGTTCGAGAGCCTCCGCCAGCCGCGGACGAACCTCGGGCCGAACCACCAGCCGGTCCACGACAACCTCGATCGTGTGCCGTCGATAGCGATCGAGCGCGGGCGCACTGGCCAGCTCCACTACCTCGTCGTCGACGCGCGCGCGAACGAACCCCTGTTGCAGCAGCTCCGCAAAAAGCTCTCGATGCTCGCCTTTTTGGTTGCGAATCTTCGGCGCCAGCAGCAGAAACCGCGTCCCCTCCGGCAACGACATTACGCGCTCAACAAGCTGCTGCGGCGTTTGCGTTGCGATCGGCCGGTCGCAGCGCGTACAGTGCGGGGTGCCAACGCGGGCAAACAAGACCCGCAGAAAGTCGTGAATCTGGGTGATCGTCGCGACGGTACTCCGCGGGTTCCAGCCGCTGGTCTTCTGCTGAATCGACACCGACGGCGCCAGGCCGCTGATTTGTTCCACGTCCGGCCGCGGAAGTTGTCCCAAAAACTGCCGGGCATAAGCGCTGAGCGATTCGATGTAGCGCCTCTGACCCTCGGCAAAGAGCGTATCGAATGCCAGGCTGCTCTTGCCGCTGCCGGAGACGCCGGTGAAGCAGATCAGGCGGTTCTTCGGGAGTTCGAGATTTACCTGCTGGAGGTTGTGCTCGCGCGCTGCAACAATGCGGATGGTTTCGCCGGCCGCCGGGGGCATGTGTTACCGGACCTTGGACTCCTCCAATGGAGGCACGCGAACGAGGACGCGCCCTAGCCGGGCACCTCGAAAATCGACTGCGTCTTCACGAGCGTGCGCTCGCGCGGAAACGCGTGAAACGCGTGTATGTGGAATTCTCCGTCTCGGGCCTCGTGATCGATGTACGTGAACGGCGTCAGCCCGCCTTCAGTCCACTCTTCGTACAGATAGAACCATCCACGCTTGCACGCGTGCCGCAGCAGATCGTTGTGCACCGACTTGTATAAGGCCTCGTCCATAGTTTCGACCTGCGTGCTGATCATGTGGCACCAGCCGCCGGGCAGTCGGCGTTCCTGGTCGCGCTCCCCTTTGAGGCGGAACCGCGAGATTACGCCGCGTGAGGGCAGGTCTTCGCTATCCCGCCCCAGCATCTCCGTCAGCGAGCGCCCGCCGGTGGTCAGCGTGACCGTGTGGCTCAGTCCCGTGATCCAGACCTCCGCCACATAGCGGCCCTGCCTGACCCGGTAGTCCCGATAATGACGGAGCAGCTCCGGGTGCAGTGGCCGGTCGAACAAGAAAAGGTGCAGATCGGCTACTTGCACTGGTGGTCCGACGACTTCCGAACGTCTGACAGTCTCTTCCGCTGCCATCGTTGTTCCCGTCAACCTTCCTTTGAATCCTCTATCTCATTATAGCGCCTACACTTACAAAACCACCCGCTGTTGCAGCAAGCCGCGCGCCGCAGCACCTTTATACGCAGCCCGCGGCGCCGGGTTCCTTCCGGCTGCGCTTTGAACCACCGTCCTGGCAAACACTTACCGATAGCCTGTCGTGGTCAGCCTGCGGCCTGACTTGTGCGACCTCTTCAAGCCAGAGCGGCAAGCAAGCCTTCTTCTCTCTGCCGCTTCTTCCCCCAGCCGCTTGGCATAGCCCTCGCGCTGACTTTGCCGGAGCCAGCGCGGAAAAGGCACTCCTGGACTATACCGCACATGGATCAGCTCTGTGCCGTTGCGGGCTTGGTCGCGCCGCTACCGCGCCGTGATCGGGCCCGCGGGGCCTGGCTCCGGACACCGCTTGCAACGAATGCCGATCCCAGCCGCCGTAATCGCTCGTATCGCCGGCGCAGTAAAGTTTCCAGCTTGACGCGCTTGAGATCGCGTAGCGTCTGCCCGATCCACGCTTCCAGGTTGGCGGCCGCCGCCGCCGGATCCCGATGCGCCGCCCCAAGCGGCTCCGGAATAATCGCGTCGATAATGCCGAGCTTGAGCAATTCCCTCGGAGTCAGGCGCAGGGCCTCGGCGGCCTGTGGCGCGTATTCGCCAGACTTCCAGAGGATGGCGCCGCATCCCTCGGGGCTGATAACTGAGTAGTAGGAGTACTCCATCGCCGCCACTTGATCTGCGACGGCGATACCCAGCGCTCCGCCGCTACCACCCTCCCCGATAATCACCGCGACGACAACAGTCGGCAGACGGGACATTTCCGCAAGGTTGACGGCAATCGCTCGGGCAATCCCCCGCTCTTCGGCCTCCACGCCCGGATAGGCTCCCGGCGTGTCGACCAGGCATACAACCGGAACACGGAACTTGGCGGCAAGCTGCATCTTCTGCAACGCCTTACGATAGCCTTCCGGGTGCGCGCAACCGAAATTGGTCTCCATCTTTTCGCGCGTGTCCCGACCCTTCTGATGACCGATAACCATCACGCGCTGCTTGGCAATCCTGGCAAACCCGCAGACAATGGCCTTGTCGTCACCGAACAGCCTGTCCCCATGCAACTCGCAGAAGTCCTGTGCGATCATGCGGAGATAGTCGCGCAGCAGCGGGCGACCGGGGTGCCTGGCCACGAGGACGTGCTCCCAAGCGGTCAGATTCGCGTACGCTTCCTTAAGCGCCGTCTGAAGTTGTGCGCGAATTCCCGCGATTACAGCGGAGAAATCGCGGCCGGATTCAGCCTGTGATGCCTCCAGCCGGCGTATCTCCTCCTCCATCTTGGCGATGGGTTTTTCGAACTCGAGCATGCAGACTGCCCCGGGGCTAGCGCGCGAGTTTTCGGGCTCCATGCTCATAGCTACCCGAGAGCCAGACCGCGCCACGCCTGGATCCCAGGCGCTCTTAGCGGGTTCATTAAGGTTTTTATGGTACCGCGTTTGGTCCGCAAAATGCAAGAGCAAAGACTTTGCTGGCTACCAGATAATCTCCGTCGAGTCTGAACTGTACGAAACCGGTTACGACCTACGTAAGGCCCTGAAAATCAAGAACATAGACACAATCTGCATCGTCGGCCCCGGGCTGATAGGCGGGTCGCTTGGCCTCGCCCTACAGGCCGAAGGCTACAGGG
>Ga0136652_1000351_pt1 | contig 23016 bp, 22 predicted proteins | sample ConPoolayeEmetaG_FD_94864 | JGI IMG/M metagenome (GOLD analysis project Ga0136652, IMG submission 94864) | Hot spring microbial mat communities from California, USA to study Microbial Dark Matter (Phase II) - Cone Pool mat layer E metaG... ...
ATCTTGTCCTCTGCGATACGGCGATCAAATCTCTCGATAGCAACTTCAAGGTCAATCCGCCGCTCCGCGGAGTGAAAGATCTTCGCGCTCTTCGCCAGGCCGTCCGAGAGGGCTGGGTGGATGTCCTGGCGACCGACCACGCTCCCCATTCCGAGGAAGAAAAAAGAGCCGGCTTTGAACATGCGCCCTTCGGCATCGCCGGCTTGGAGACCGCCGTGTCTTTGCTTCTTGATCGTCTGGTCAAAAGGAAGCTGATCTCTCTGTCACGATTCGTGGAGATGTGTTCGAGCGGTCCGGCAAAAATTTTGGGATTAAAAAGAAAAGGGCGAATCTCGGTCGGTTATGATGGAGACCTGACTCTTCTTGACCTCCATCAAACTATCACCGTCGATGTCGACTCCTTTGCCGGCAAGAGCCGAAACAATCCTTTCCACGGCTGGAGGCTGAAGGGAGCGCCAGTTATGACCGTGGTTGGCGGAAAAATCGTTTACCCCTTCGCCGAATAGATCCCGATGAAGAGCCGTCCAAACACGCTTGAGAAAAGAATCGGGATCGTCTTTCGCGATAAAAATCTTCTCGCTCAGGCTCTGACCCACAGCTCCTATGCGTACGAGAAGGATCCCCGGACGACGCAGGATAACGAGGTTCTGGAATTCCTCGGCGATGCCGTGGTCGGCCTGGTGACGGCCGATTTTTTCTATTCCCTCAATCCCCGCGCCTCTGAAGGCGTGCTGTCCAAATTCAAATCGACGGCCGCCAGCACCGACACCCTTTCTCGACTCGCCCGCAAAATCAAACTTCACGAGCACCTCCTGCTGGGCCGCGGGGAAGAACAGAGCGGCGGCCGGAAGAAAAGGACGATTCTGGCCGGGGCGTTCGAGGCGCTCTGCGGCGCAATTTACCTCGATCAGGGTTATGAAGCGGCCCGGACGTTCCTCAAGAGAATGCTTGATGAGTTCTGCCAAAAAACAAAGGATGGCGGCGTTTGGATCGAAAATTTCAAGTCCGCCCTGCAAGAATATCTCCAAAAACAGAGTCTTCCTCTCCCCGAATATCGAACGGTCGTCACCAGCGGACCCGACCATCGGAAAAGCTTCGTCGTCGAAGTCCAGGCCGGTACCGACGTTCTGGTTAGAGCCAAGGGCTCTTCCAAAAAGAACGCCGAGCAGCGAGCCGCCCATAAAGCTCTCCGGCTCCTCCAAAAAGAAACACTGAAGGGGCTCTCGCCCGGGACATTCTCGGTGAAAAAATGATCGACCGTTTCACGTTCGGCCGAATGATCGTTGATGGCCAGTCCTACGCTGCGGACCTCGTTATCTTTCCAGATCGGATTCACTCTTCCTGGCGGAGAAAAGAAGGTCATGTCCTCTGCCTTGAAGACCTCCAAGACATTTTTCGGGAGGAGATCGAGGCCTTGGTGATCGGAACCGGCTTTTTTGGCTTGCTCAAAGTCAAGGACGAGGTCAAAGAGGCGGCCGCAGCCAAAGGAATCCATTTGGTGATTGAAAAAACAGCCGAAGCTTTCCGGATCTATAACGACCTGTCAGGGCGGAAGAAGACGGTCGGGGCGTTCCATCTGACGTGTTGAGGTTCAAAGGGCGATGAGCTTATGTTCTCAGTGCGGAAAGCGAAAGGCGAAGCGCCACTGTCCCGCTCTGGGCTCCGATCTCTGTTCACTCTGTTGCGGCCGATTGCGGGAAAAATCGATCCACTGCCCGGTCAGCTGTCCCAGCCTGACCAGGCATAAACCCTACCAGGAAAAGAAGATCTTCCTCCGAAAGCCGAGTTTCGTTCCGGACATCCTTCAGGACGAAAAGCTCGGCTGGCTCGCTCTTCATATCGAAGCCGCACTCTATAAATCGTGGGTCAAGGACGCGAAACTCGCGGACAAAGACATTGTCCTGGCCCTTGAATACGCGAGAGAAAAAATCGAAAAAGGGCAAGGCATTCTCTATCTTCCGGAGGGGGATGGCCGGGTAAAGAACGCCCTTGGAGAAACCGTTCTTCAGGAAATCAACGAATGCCGTTATAACCGATCGATCATCCTTACGCAGTTCAGCGCGGCCTATACCAAAGAAGAAAAACTTCGCTGCCTGGAATATCTAATTCTGGCTGTCAAATTTCAGGCCGGCGAAGAGCTCGAAGGTCGGACTTACCTTGAGAGCCTGGCCGCCCGCTTCGAGAAACTCAAACCGTTTTCGGGCCGGAAGAAAATCATTTCTCCCACCTGAAAGACAACCTTCACTTGCTGATCAATTCGGCGATAAACCGCAGCGAGGGGATGTTGTCGAAAATGATCTTGACGATAGCCAGCAGGGGGACAGCCAAAATCATTCCGGGAATACCCCAGAGCCAGGCCCAGAACAAAAGGGAAAAAAGCACGGCCAGAGGGCTCAGGTTCAGGCCCTGTCCCATCAGCTTCGGCTCAATCAGGTTGGCCGTCAAAATATCGGCGATCACCAAGATGGCCAGGATCCAGAGCGCCGGAAAAAAACGGCCGAACTGGAAAACAGCCATCAAGGTCGAAAACGAGATGGCGATGATCGATCCGAGGCTGGGAATAAAATTTAGCAAAAACGTCAGGAACCCGAAAATTAAAGCATAGTTGACTCCGAATAAGGCCAAGACCGTACCGGTAATCAGTCCCGAAATCGCGCTGACTCCCGTCTTGATGACCAGGTATTTCTGGACTTGAGCGTCGATTTTATCGATGACGGCAATCAGGGTCCTCGAGCGGGCCGTAGAGAAGGATCTCTCGATCTTGACCGCCAGTTTTCCCCGCCCGGCCAGCATGAAAATCAGGAAGACAAAGATCAAGACCAGACGGGAAAAAAATGATAGAAATTGATTGAGCGAGGAAAGAAGCAAGGGCGCGACCCGGTTGAGATCGAAATTCTGCAACCAGAACCAAGGAGTTTCATTGATTTCCCGGCCGAGCTTTTTGGAGACCCACTCGAGGAGCTGGCCGATTTTTTCGCCGTATTGAGGGAAAGAAGCGACAAAACCTTTGGCCCGAGAAAAGATGAGAGCCCCGAGAAAATAAAGGCTGAGAAAAGCCAGGAGGACGAGAAGGCTGAGGGCGATGACTTTCGGAATTTTGAGCCGGGTCAAAAGATCGAGCGCCGGAGAAAGGATAAAATAGAAAAAAATCGCCAGAAAAAAAGGAAAGAACACAGGCTTGGCCAGCTTCAAAACAAGGCCGACCAAAAAGATAATGAGGGCACCGGAGGCCACGGCTAACGTTTTATGTTCGTTCGCCATTTTTTTTATTATACATGATCGGCGACGGAAGAAAAAATATTTTTTTCCTTCCCCTCCGCTTGGAAGAAAGATGAATCCGTCGGCCTTAAGCTCCTCTTGTTCGTCTGCCGTTTTCACCGCCGGCGACGACCTCGAGACGATCAAATTCACCCTGCTGATCACCCTGAGGGGCGATTGACCCGGACGGACAAGCCGCTAAAATCAACCGTGCACAGACCTTATAGACCGGAAAGCTTCGGCCAGAGTCGAACAATGGAGAATGATCGAGACGCGATGAGCGACAGCGCTTTTGATCTCCCGGATTTTCAAGCGACGGGGAAAAATCCGGCCGTTCAGGACCATCTTTTCAGGCGGCTGTTCGAGGAAGCCCTGGAGGGAATGATCATTGCGGACCCGGAGGGTCGGGTTCTCAGAGCCAACCGGGAATTCAAAAAAATGTTCGGCTTTGAAAATGAAGATCTCACCGGTCGGGCGATCGATGAGCTGATCGTCCCTCCCGATGACCTGGGATCGGCCGTCTCCATCACCAAAAGAGTCGCCGCCGGCGACAAGTTCGTTTTCGAGTCCGTTCGCCGGGCAAAAGACGGCCGCTCAATCCCCGTATCCGTGAGCGCTTCGCCGATTTTCGAGGCTGAGCGTCTGGTGGCTGTGGCGGTTATTTACCGGGACATCTCCAAACAAAGAGAAACTATGGAAGAGCTTCGGAACTCCGAAAAGAGGTTCGAAGACATCGCCCTGAGCTCGGCCGACTGGATCTGGGAAATCGATCGAGACGGACGCTACACCTTCGCTTCCGGTCAGGTCAAGCGAATCCTCGGATATGAGACGAGCGAAATCCTCGGCCGGACGCCCTTCGATCTCATGCCGCAAGAGGAAGCTTCCCGGATTCGTCAAACGTTCATCCATCTTCTCCAAGAAAAAGAGCCGATAGTCGACCTGGAGAACTGGAACCTGACCAAAGATGGGCGACGGGTGTGCCTGTTGACGAACGGCCTCCCTATCCTGAACGAGAGGGGCGACCTTATCGGCTATCGGGGAATGGATAAGGACATCACGGAAAAAAAAGAAGCCGAAGCCCACTTGGCGCGACAGGCGAAGCTTCTCGCTGCCATGAATCGACTTCTGCAAAAGGCGTTCAGCAACGATACCGACGATGACTTGGCAGGACTCTGTTTAGATCTGGCCGCAGAGCTGACCGGCAGCCCGCTCGGCTTTATCGGTAAAATCGGCGCCGACGGTTTCATGAATCTCATCGCCCTGACTCCGGAAAGCCGTAATGCCTGCCCCATTCTTAGAGAGAGTCCCACGAAAACCTCTGACGGGATCAAGAAAGTCACGGCTCTTTTGGCTGAAATCGTCGCTCAGGCCGAGCCCTGCGTCCTTAACAATTTCGCCGCGAGCCCGGGCAAAGAAAAATTTCCGACCGACCATCCTGAGATCCGGACTCTTCTCTGCATTCCGATGAAATTTGAGAATCGCGTGACTGGCCTCCTCGCCCTGGCCAACCGCCAGCCCGGATACACTCGGAACGATGAAATCGCGGCCTCCTCATTGATGGCCGTTTTCAACGAGGCCCTGAGCCGAAAAAGGATGGAAGAAGCCATTCGTCGGGAAACAGCGAAACTCTCGGCAATCATTTCGGGAATCGAAGAAGGCGTAATTTTTGCCGATCAAGAAGCCCGCATCGTCGAAGTCAACGACTATTTTCTCCGCTTCATCGGCCAAGAGAAGGCCTCTCTTCTCAACCGACCTCTTTGGGAAATCCAAGCCGAGTTGCCATGGGAGGACTTGCGGAGTTCCGTCGCCGAGTTCATGAAAACGCCCTGTTCACAAGCAAGGGAATTTCAAGCAACCTCCAAAGGACGCGAGATCATCCTTCGCTTGAAGCCTCTCTATGACGGCGGATATAAAGGTTTGATCATCAATCTGAGCGACGCAACGGAGCTGATCCGCGCTCGGAAGGAGGCTCTGGCGGCGAGCCAGGCCAAAAGCGATTTCCTGGCCAATATCAGTCATGAGATCCGCACTCCGATGAACGGGATTCTAGGGATGACCGAGCTCGCTCTGGATACGAATCTGACGCCGGAACAAAGAGAATATCTCAAGGGAATCAAGACTTCGGCCGAATCCTTGATGACCCTGATCAACGACCTCCTGGATTTCTCTAAAATCGAGGCCCGGAAAGTCGAGCTTGAAGAAAAAACCTTCAACTTGGAAGAGTTGCTTTTTGAGACTCTCGGCCCTCTGGCCATTCAAGCCCATAAAAACCGACTCGACCTTGTCTGTGATCTTTCGCCCCGTTTGAAACACGATCTTATCGGCGATCCAGGCCGACTGAAACAAATTCTCATCAATCTTGTCGGAAATGCGATCAAGTTCACCCGTCAAGGAGAAGTTGTCGTCCGGGTGGAAGAGGCAGAAGAGAAGGAAAAGAGCGTCGTCCTCCATTTTGTCATCGCCGATACGGGAATCGGTATTCCGCCCGAAAAGCAGAAGACGATTTTCGAAGCTTTTGCCCAAGCCGATAGCTCGATGACGCGCAAATACGGCGGCACAGGACTCGGTCTGGCGATATCGTCTCAACTTGTGGACTTGCTCGGCGGCCGCATCTGGGTGGAAAGCGAAGTCGGAAAAGGCAGTCGCTTTCATTTCACGGCTCGATTCGGCACTCCGGACGGACCACCGAGAGGAGACCTCGCTTCACGAATCGCCGCGGGCTCCGGGCAGACTGTCCTCATCATCGAGGATAATCGAAGCGCCAGGCAGGTTCTAAAAGACGCGGCGGCAGGGTGGGGCTTTACGGTAAAAGAGGCCGAGAGAGCCGATGAGGCCTTGGTTGTCTTGGAAAGCCTGGCCGAGCGCGGCAAACCGCTGCCGTTTATTCTCCTCGACGCCAACCTGCCCGGGAACGACAGCTTCACTCTCCTCGATTTCATTAAGAAAAACCCGGAAACGGCGAAATTAACGGCGCTTATGATCAGCACGACAAGCACTCAAACGGATGCGGCGCCGTGGTTCAAAGTCGGAATTTCGCACCACTTGACCAAACCTATCCGGCTTTCCGAGCTCAGAAAGACCTTCCTTCAACTCACCGGACAGGACGAGACGACGACCGAGACTCTTGATCGGATCACCGACCAACCGCCTGCCGTCAGTTTCCGGCAGTCCTATCGAATTCTGATCGCCGAGGATAACCTGGTGAACCAGCGGGTCGCGCTCTACATGCTTGAAAAACAGGGTCATCAGGTAACCGGCGTGATGAACGGCGAAGAGGCGATTGAAGCGCTGGGGAAAGGAAACTATGAACTCATTTTAATGGACGTGCAGATGCCGAAAATGGACGGCCTCAAAACCACTCAGCTGATCAGGGAAAGGGAAAAAGAAACCGGCGGTCATACTCCGATTATTGCCATGACCGCCCATGCCATGAAAGGCGATAAAGAGCGCTGCCTTCAAGCGGGAATGGACGACTACATCTCCAAGCCGCTGAATGCTAAGCAGCTCGAGGAGACGATCGGCCGAGTCATGAGCCGGCGGATCTCGTCCAGAGAATCGGACGTCTCGCCGTCGTCCTGAGGAGAAATCGGGATAATCCGATCTCAGAACGGAAGCCTATGCAGGAAGGACCGATGAAAGTATTGATCGCCGAGGACGATCTCATCAGCTTAAGAATTCTGGATAAAAATCTGAACGATTGGGGCTATGAGGTGATGATCGCCCGAAGCGGCGGGGAGGCCTGGGAGCACCTCAGGGATGCGGATGTTCGCTTGGCGATTCTCGACTGGATGATGCCCGGAATGAACGGCATTGAGCTCTGCCAAAAAATTCGCCGCCGGAGAAAAAGTCGGTACACGTACATCATTCTCCTCAGCGCCAAGGATCGAAAACAAGATATCATCCTCGGTCTCTCCTCGGGAGCTGATGATTATATGACCAAGCCGGTCAATTTTCTCGAGCTCAAAGCCCGTCTTCAGACCGGACGCCGGATCGTCGACCTCGAGGACAAGCTGCTCGTCATCCAGAATCAGCTGAAGGACATGGCCAGCCGGGACAGCCTGACGAAAATCTGGAACCGAACGGAAACCCTCCGTTTTCTTCGAGAAGAAATCGAAAGGGGAGCAAGAGAAGGGAAAAGCACCGGCCTGATCATGCTGGACATCGATTACTTCAAAAAAATCAACGATCTCTATGGCCACGACGCCGGAGACAAGGCCATTCTCTTTGTCGTTTCCCGGCTGAAAAAAAAGATCCGCAAATCGGATAAAATCGGCCGCTACGGAGGCGACGAGTTCATCGTCATCCTTCCCCGTTGCGGGCCGGACGAAATCATCAAGATCGGCGAACGACTGCGGTCGGCGGTCGGAAATCGAGGGATCACAACCAACGTCGATCGGATTCCATTGTCGATCTCTGTCGGCTGCGCCGTCACCGACAGTTCGAATCCGATGACCGCTGAAAATCTGATCAAACAATCGGATGAGGCCCTGCGCGAGGCCAAAAACCGCGGTCGGAACTGCGTTTATCTCAAAGAGACGTCCCATCCGGACATCAAAAGGAGAGCCAATGGCTGATTCAATTTCCCTCTCTTCAAACTCACCGATTGATTATGCGGAGGTCCTGGAACGCATCGGAGGAGACATCTCGTTTTTGGAGGACCTTCTGAAAATCTATTTCTCCGAATATGAAGAAAAGCGAATTCAGCTGGAGAAGGCACTGGCCGGCAATGATTTCCTGACGATTCAGGAACTCGGCCACAGCCTCAAAGGTTCTTCCGCCAATCTCAGCCTCATATTTTTGCAAAAAACCGCCTTAGCCCTGGAAACGGCGGGAAAGGAGCTGAAGGAGGAAGCGGTTCGTCTGGCTTTGACGACAATGGATGCCGAAATCATCAGGCTGAAAAAATTCCTGGAGGATCATCCTCTCTCCTGAAATCCACCTGGTTTTGACTCTTGCCGCCCCTCCGATCCCTTGATGTTTTTGATCAGCGCTTGAAGATACTCCTGGCCGAGCTCTTCCCAGCCGTCATTGATTTGCCTCACACCCAGAATCAAATGCCCGGCCTGGGTAATAAAGACGTTTTTCGCGTACCGATCCCTAAAGTGGAACCCCTGCGAGCCAGCTTTAGGAATTTGCCCGTTTTTTTCTTGAGCGTCGAGATACCGCCTCATCATCTCTCCGGCTTTCGTCTCATCATCGGCCTCGATCAAGAAAAGCTCAAAATCCTGCCCGTTCACCTGATAGCTGGCCAGAAAACCGTCATGGAGGAAAGAGTAGCCGAAGACGTTCTGGCGGATAAATTTTTCGCTGCGAGCGATCAGGCCGTCGCGGGGAAAAACGCTCAGTAAAACAGGCAGTGCTTGATTCGGTATTTTCGCCTCCACGCTCCGGGCAAACTGCCGCAAAATGCGCTCATCCTCCTCCCCGCAATCAGGACAAAAGAGTTTGATGTATTTCGACCCGGCGATGAAATTGAGCGTTCCGGCCTCGTAATATCCTTCGCTTCCGATGGATAGAAATTGGCTTTCGGGGGATCTCTCCACGCTGTAGATTCCGAAGGCATTCCGGCCTGTTCCCATCTCGTATATCTCCAAGGTGAGATTCGCCCGCGGATTCGGTCTCTCATAATGGGCAACGACCAATTCCTCAAAGGCATAGGCGATATAGCCTTCTGCCGCACCGTTGATATATTCGAAAAGCGTCGCCGGATGGAACGTTTGAAGCGCTTCAAGCACCTTCCAGCCGGGGATCTCTGGAAGCAATGCGGTCAGCGGGATCTCTTTTTTGGCCTGCTCATCCGGAAAGCCAGCGAAAAAAAGGCTCGGCAGGCAAAAGATGATCAGCCATCGATGTCGCTTTTTCATTGGCGTTCTCCTCTGACTTCATTCCCAGGCGACAATTTACACCAGACAGGCCCCAGGATTCAAATCTCATACCTTGGTCGGTGGAACAAGATTGTCAAAAACCAAGAGGATCGGAGCGTCCGAGCGACAGGCGATTGACAGGCTTTTCATCTCAATGATATCTTAATTGAGGAAATGAAGATAGCCAAGGTCGTTGTGGTCAGGGCAAATAATGTTTTTTCCCCTGATGGAAACCTGAGTCGCTCGAAGATCGAGGCGATGTTGGTGGAAGGATTTCGGCAGCTCTCCGGTTCCCGGAACATGCCGGAAGTTGTGTCTCGTTTTTTCCTTCCCAGCGATCGGGTCGGAATTAAAATCAATACCATAGCCGGACGAAAGCTTGCCACTCGTCCTGAGCTCCCCTTGGTTTTGACAGCTCTTCTTGCTCAGGCCGGCCTGCAGGAAAAAAACATCCTCATCTGGGACCGGACCAACCGGGAACTGCGCGAGGCCGGTTATTCCTTTTCCACCTCATCCAACGGCCCGATGATCTATGCAACAGATACGAGCGGCATCGGCTATGAAGAGGAGCTTATCTCCCACCGCAGCATCGCCGGATTGTTTTCGACCATTCAGACGCGCCGCATCAATGCCTCGATCAGTCTCGCGATCCTCAAAGATCATGGCCTGGCCGGAGTCACGGCCGGGATGAAGAACTATTTTGGGGCCATCCATAACCCCAATAAATACCATGACCACCGCTGCGATCCTTTCGTCGCTGATCTTTTTGATGCCGAAGAGATCCGGAGGAAGCACCGCCTGTCGATTATCGATGCTCTCCTGGTTCAATATCACCGAGGCCCCTCCTATCACCCCCAGTGGGCCGCACAATGCAACGCCCTGATTTTCAGCCGCGATCCTGTCGCCGCCGATTCCGTCGCCTGGCGGATGATCGAGGATCTGCGGTTCAAGAACGGTCTCCCCTCTCTCGGTGAAGAGAGCCGTGAGCCGGTCTATCTGGCGACGGCCGAAAAACTTGGGCTCGGATGGGCGACGGCGGAGAAAATTCAAGTCGTTGAGGTCGGAATCTAAGAAAAAGAGAAAATCTCCCGATGAGAAGGCGGCATTTCCTCGGTTGCCTGGCCGGCACGGGACTCGTGGCCCGGACCGCAAGGCTGAATTCCCTGACCGACTTCTTTGCCTTCGACCATTCTTCCAACCTTTCTCGGGTTGAAGCCCGGTATTATAAAAAACTCCCCGACCGGGAAATCGAATGCCTGTTGTGCCCTCGCTTGTGCCGCTTGGGCGACAAGGAACGCGGCTATTGCGGCGTTCGCCAGAACGACGGCGGTATATATTACACTCTTGTCTACGGAAAGGCCTGTGCGGCCAATGTCGACCCGATCGAAAAAAAGCCGTTCTTCCATTTTCTGCCCGGGACAAACGCCTTCTCCATCGCCACAGCCGGCTGCAATGTGAATTGCAAATTCTGCCAAAATTGGCGGATTTCTCAAGTTCGCGCCGAACAGGTCGAAAGCTTCGATCTCCCTCCGGCTGAGGTCGTCAATACGGCAAGAAAATATTCGTGCCTTTCCATTGCTTATACATACACCGAGCCGGTCGTGTTTATCGAATACATGATCGATGCCGCCATCGAAGCCCGCAAGAAGGGAATCAAGAACTGTGTTGTCACCGGAGGGCACATCAATAAGGAGCCGTTCCTGGAACTTCTCCAAGTCGTGGATGCCGTCAAGATCGACCTCAAAGCGTTCAATCAGGAGTTTTATTCGAATTATGTCCGGGGCGAACTCGAGCCTGTTCTCGAGGCGATCAAGACAGCCCGGCAAAGCAAAGTCTGGCTGGAAATCGTTTACCTTGTCATCCCGACGCTCAATGACCACCCGGATGAAATTAGAAAAATGTGTCGCTGGATCGCCCGGGAAGTGGATCGCGATGTCCCCCTCCACTTCTCCCGCTTCATGCCCATGTATCTCGTCAAAAATCTTCCGCCGACGCCGGTTTCGAGCCTGGAAAAAGCCCACGAGATCGCTCTTGAGGAGGGCTTGAGATACGTTTATGTCGGCAATGTCCCCGGGCATCAAGCCGAAAACACTTACTGTCCGCGTTGCCATCATCTTGTCATCGAAAGGACGGGATTCCAGGTCATTCAGATCAATTTATCCGCCGGCGCCTGCAAGTTCTGTCAGAACCCGATCCCCGGACATTGGGCGTGATCGACGCGCTCCCGCCTTTTCTTCTCGGCTTTTTGGCCAGCTCATTCCAGATTCTTTTGCTCCGCGAATTCTCGGCCTATTTCTATGGCAATGAGATCACTCTGGGCATCCTGCTTGCTTCCTGGCTTCTTTTCGGAGGAATCGGCAGCGCTACTTCATCAAGAATAAATCTCCGGCGAGAATATTTTCCCTACCTCTATCTGATTGTTTTGGTTCTCTTGGCTGTTTCTCTCTTCGGAATCCGTTTCTCCCGCTTTCTGTTCTCCCTCCAACCGGGCGAGACGACCGGGCTGACTCCGGTTCTGATCACGGCTTTCGGAACCTGCCTGGCCGTCAGTTTTCCCTTGGGTATTCTGTTCGCCTTCAATGTCGAGCTTGCCTCGGGCCGCGTTGATAAGATTTACATGATCGAATCGCTTGGAGCTGCAGCAGGCGGGCTCGTCGTCTACGGTCTTCTTCTCCCTTTCCTCACCCAATGGCAGATCGCTTCTCTTCTTGGATGTCTTTCTTTCCTAGTCATCAGCATCTCTTTCGGCAGGCCGCAATTCCGAGGATGGTGGCTGCTTATCGGCCTGGCTCTTGTCATGCCGGCTCTTCTTGACCTTCCCAGTCAGAGAATTCACTGGAAACCCTTCAGGCTGATGGCCAGCCGCGACTCCAAGTACGGAAAAATCCAGATCCTTAAAACAGCCGAACAAATTTCCGTCTACAGCAACGGCTCTCTGATCTATGCTTATCCCGATCAGGCCGCCGCTGAAGAAGCCGTCCATTTCGCCATGCTCCAAAATCCCGAAGCCGAAAGAGTCCTGCTCATCGGGGGCGGAGCCGGGGGGAGTCTCCGTGAAATCCTTAAATATCCAAAAGCGAAACTGGATTATGTCGAGCTCGACCCGGCAATCATTTCCCTATCCAAGGGTTATCTCGAACCCAAAGCCGGAAAAATTTTCGACCGGGAGAATGTTCATCTTCATCTCGGTGATGGGAGAGTTTTCGTCGATCGATCTCCACGGGCTTTTTATGACATCATCATTCTCAACTTGCCAGATCCCTCCACGGCGCAGCTCAATCGCTTTTTTACCCGAGAATTCTTCTTTCTGGTCGAAAAAAAACTTGTTCCCGGCGGCGTCTTTTCATTCAGCGTTTCTTCGGCTGAAAACTACATCGGACCGGAGCTCCGACAGTTCCTGGCATCGCTTTACCATACCCTAACCGATATTTTCCCGGTTGTTGAGATCGTCCCCGGGGAGCGAAATATCTTTCTGGCCTCGAGTCACAACCTCATCCTCGAGGCCGAGGCTCTAGCCAGCCGAGTCGAAACCGTCGGTCTTGCCAACGTCTATGTCAGCCGCGGCTACCTTGTCTCCCGTCTTCATCCTCTGCGCCGCGAGAAGCTGAGGAGCGAAATCCTGTCCGAACCGCGAAAAATCAATCGCGACCTCGTCCCGGTCAGCTTTTTTTTCCACGCCGTGCTCTGGAGCAGCCAGTTCAAAGGCATGGAGAAAACCATCCTTCTTCGGATCGCCAAGGTCCATCCTTTTGGACTGATCGCCGCGCCGCTTTTTCTTTTCTGCCTGATCGGATTTCATTTCCGAAGGCAAAAAACCCGAGAAGCCTTTTTCCTGATTCCTCTTGTCGTCATGGGACTGACGACCATCGTCATCGAAATCCTCCTCCTCCTTTGGTATCAGGTCCGGTACGGCTATCTCTACGGCCGCATCGCGCTTCTCATAGCGTCATTTATGTTCGGGCTGTTCTTCGGCGCACTGATCGGCTCGCGCCGAAAAACCTATACAATCGGCCGCTTGGCTGTGGCCCAAGGCTTGTTCGTTTTTTTCTCTTTGGCCGTGCTTCTCATCCTTCCTTTGACCCCGCCGGAATTTCTTCCTTTTGCCCTGCTTTTTGTCATGGGCGGACTGTCCGGTGAGCTGTTCATTGTCTCGAATGCTCTTTATCTCAAGGAAAAGATCAACTACGGCCTGGGCTATGGGCTTGACCTTGCCGGATCGTTTCTCGGCGCTCTGGTGACGTCTTCGCTCCTTATTCCTCTGGCCGGCCTCGTCTCGGTCCTTCTTTTTGTTCTGTTGCTGAATATCCTCTGCTTTTTCTTCCTGATGGCAAGACCCCGGACGATCTGATGATCATTTGAGTCTGACTAAACAAGGTCATAGAGCTGGACATCGACCACTATCCCCTCGAACTCTCGGAAGACTATTTCCGGGAGCGTATTCCGGAGAAAAAAATCCAGGAGATCCTGTCCTTTTTTGAATCGATCGGGACGTCGACGACCGGGTGATAAAAGTCATCTTAATCAGGGCGATTTTCTTGACAGGGATAGGGAATTATGATTTACTGATAGGTCATTTTTGGCCCGGAAGAGAATAAGGATGCGCATGAATCGGGCGAGAAAAGAAAGGGAAAAATGAGAGCCCGTATTTCAAAAAATAAAGTCGGCGACGATTTCGTCAAGAAAATCGAGGAGATCAGCGGCCAGAAACTCCTCGCCTGCTACCAGTGCGGCAAATGCTCGGCCGGATGCCCGGCTGTTTCCGAGATGGACATCCTTCCCAACCAGGTCATCCGCTTCGCCCAGCTCGGCCTGAAAGAAGAACTTTTGGAATCCAAGTCCGTCTGGGTTTGCGCCTCCTGCTACACCTGCAATGTCCGCTGTCCCAAGGGCATCAAAATCGCTGAGGTCATGGAGGCCGTTCGCCAGATCTTGCTCCGCCAACGGAAAGATCATGTCTGCGTCGCCACCCTTTCGGATACGGATCGAGCATCCGTCCCTGCCATCGCTCTGATCAGCAATTTCCGAAAATTCACTTCGTGATGGTTCGTTTGTCGTAAATGCCAAGATCATTGTCCGACCTCAAAAAGATGAGGGAGCTTCATGAGCATAAGCTATTATCCTGGCTGCACCCTGAAATCAAACGCCAAGAATTTTGAGGATTCCACCCTCTGCTCTCTGCGCGAGCTCGGCCTCGAGGTCAAAGAGCTCGAGCGCTGGAATTGCTGCGGAACCGTTTACTCTTTGGCCGCAGACGACTTGATGCGGCATTTGGCCTCGATCCGAAATCTTATCCGGGTCAAGGAATCCGGCTCCGACTCGGTGATGACTCTCTGCGCCATGTGTTACAACACGCTGAAAAGGGTCAACGAAAAAGTCAAGGCTGACCCGGAAGGATTGAGGAAAATTCACCAATTTATGGACGAGGAGAAAGTCTCCTATCAAGGAGACATCAAGGTCCGCCATCTGCTCGAGCTTCTGCGGGATGATCTCAAGTTCGAAACGATCGCTCAAAAAGTCCGCCGGCCTCTGCGCGGTCTGAAAGTGGCCAGCTATTATGGATGCTTATTGGTTCGACCCAAAGAAGTCGGCCTTGACGACATGGAAAATCCGACCGTTCTGGATGATCTGACCGCCGTCCTCGGGGCGATCCCGGTCGATTTCCCCTATAAAACGGAATGCTGCGGCGCCTACCAGACCGTGGATAAGCCCGCCGTCGTGGCTGAGCGGACTTTCAGCATTCTGTCTTCGGCCCAGGCCCGGGGGGCCGACGTCGTCTCGGTCAGCTGTCCCCTCTGCGCCTTCAATTTGGACCAGCGCCAAAAAGAAACAGCGGAAAAACATTCGGAGTTCAAAAGAATTCCGATTCTTTATTTTACCCAGCTCATGGCGATCGCCCTGGGCTGCGAGGAAAAAGATCTCCATTTCGATTTGCACTACGTTGATCCCAAGCCCATATTGCAAACCCGGGGCTTGATTTGAGGGTGACATGATTTATTTTGGGAATCTCAAGCCGAAAAAGGGCGATATTCACATCAACAAAGAGCGCTGCAAAGGCTGCGGCTTTTGCGTCGAATACTGCCCCAAGGACGTCCTTGAACTGTCTGAAGAGTTCAACCGGAAGGGCTACCACCCCCCGCGAGTGGTGAAAGAAGAGGACTGCATCTACTGTCAACTCTGCGAGTCCATCTGCCCGGAGTTCGCGATATTCGTCACTCTCAAGAAAGAGAAAGAGGAGGAAGAAGGTGAAAAAAGGGAAAGCAGACCCTAAGGGAGTTCTGACCGGAGCTCATTACCTTGACGGCGATTTCGCCATCGCCGAGGGCGCCTTGGCGGCCGGCTGTCGCTTTTTTGCCGGCTATCCGATCACTCCCTCGACCGAGACGGCGGAACGTTTTGCCGAACGGATTCCGTTCGTCGGCGGTGTTTTTATCCAGATGGAGGACGAAATCGCTTCTATCACCGCGCTCATCGGCGCTTCCTGGGCCGGGCAGAAGCCTATGACCGTGACTTCCGGGCCGGGGTTTTCCCTGATGATGGAGAATATCGGACTCGCCGCCATGATGGAAACTCCTCTGGTCATCGCCAATGTCCAGCGCGGCGGCCCTTCCACCGGGCTTCCCACCCTGACCGGACAGGGGGACATGATGCAGGTCCGCTGGGGCTCCCACGGAGATTACGAAATCATCGCCCTTTCCCCAGATTCCCCCCAGGAATGCTTTGACCTGACGATCAAAGCCTTCAACCTGGCTGAAACCTATCGCGTCCCGACGTTCGTCATGACCGATGAATGCGTCGGCCATATGCACGAGAAGGTCGTCATTCCGCCGGCCGAGGAGATCGAAATTGTGGAGAGAAAATGGTATGAAGGCGGCAAGGAAAAATATCTCCCCTATAAGCCGGACAAAGACCTCGTCCCGTTCATGGTCAAAGCGGGGCAAGGATACCGCTTTCACACCACAGGGCTGACCCATGACGAGCGGGGCTACCCGATTATCAATGCGGAGGTCCAGGACTGGTGCGTCCGTCATCTCGTCGATAAAATCCAAAAAAACGCCGAAAAAATTATCGAGTACCAGGAAGATGAGGTCGACAACGCAGAGATCGTCGTCGTCTCCTACGGCATCACTTCCCGGGTTGCCGTTCGTGCCGTCCAGCAGGCCAGAAAAGCCGGAATCAAGGTCGGGATGCTGCGTCTGATCACCGTCTGGCCGTTCCCGGAAAAGCGGATCAAGGAGCTCGCTCCAAAAATCAAAGCCTTTATCGTTCCGGAAATCAACCTGGGGCAGATGCGCCGCGAGGTCGAACGCTGCGCCTTTGGCCGGGCTCCGGCGATCGGCGTGCCCCATTGCGGCGGTTGGGTTCATAACCCCGATGACATCCTGAAAGCCATCAAGGAGGCAGCCCGATGAAGCCAGAAGACCGGCTGGAAGAGCGCAACCCGATCGAAGATTTGCTGCGCATGGACCGGATTCCCCACATTTGGTGCCCGGGATGCGGGATCGGAACGGTCGTTTCCTCATTTGCTGAGGCCCTGAAAAAAAGCGAACTCGATCTCGATAAAGTGGCCATTGTCTCGGGAATCGGTTGCACGGGACGGGTCGCCGGGTATGTCAAACTTGACTCTTTCCACAGCACCCACGGCCGGGCCGTTCCGTTTGCCACCGGTCTCAAGCTGGGCAATCCTGAGCTCAAAGTCGTCGTCTTCAGCGGCGACGGCGATATTTTCGGCATCGGAGGCAATCATTTTATCCACGCCGCCCGGCGGAATATGGATCTCGTCATCATCTGCGTCAACAATTTCAACTATGCCATGACCGGCGGCCAAGTCGCGGCGACGTCCCCGATCCAGGCCAACCTGTCGACCGCTCCCTACGGCAACTTCGAATATCCCTTCAATCTTCCTCTCCTGGCGGAAGCTTGCGGGGCGACCTATGTCGCCCGCTGGACTTCGCTTCACCTCCGTCGGGTGACGAAATCCATCCAGGAAGCCCTGGCCCATAAAGGTCTCTCCCTGATTGAGGTCATTACCCCTTGCGTCACCCTCTACGCCCGCCGCAACCGTCTCGGCGACGGGCTGAACCTGCTGAAGTACTATTACGATAATTCCGAGATCCGGCACGGCGCGGATACCAGGACTCTGGACATTACTTACCAGGGAAAAATCACCGTCGGCAAGTTCGTCGATAAGGAGAAGCCGACGTTCCTTGAATGCATGAACACTCATCTGCAAAAAACTCTGGGCGAGAAATATCGCCCCTATGGAGCATGACCCATGCACGAAATCCGTTTTTCGGGCTATGGCGGCCAGGGGATTATTCGTTGCGGTCTGATCACCGGGAAAGCCGTTTCCCTCTTCGACAATAAGTACGGCACGATGACCCAGAGCTTCGGACCCGAAGCCAGGGGCAGCGCCTGCAGCTCTCAGCTAGTCGTTTCCGAAGAGCGCGTCCTTTATCCTTATATCACCCGACCTCAGATCCTGGTGGCGATGTCTCAAGATGCCTATGAGAAATACGAGTCCGAGCTTCGAGAAGACGGGATTTTGATTTACGACACCGACCTGGTCAAGCTGAAGCCGCCTCGAGGTCAAATCAAGATTTACGGGATTCCATCCACCCGTTTCGCAGAAGAGATGGGCAACCGGATCTTTGCCAACCTGGTGATGTTGGGGTTCTTCACCGCCATCACTAAGGTGGTCTCCCCAGAAGCTATGAAAAAGGCTCTGCCCGGCCTTGTGCCGAAGCGCTTTCTCGACCTCAATATACGGGCTTTCGATCGAGGTTACGACTTCGGGCTGGAGGTCTTGGAAAAAGAGAAGGCGGAAAAAGAGTCGTCCGTCTCGAAGCCGACCGAAGAACCGACTTCGCCCAGACCGTCGAGGAAACAGGCGCCACGAAAGGCCCGCCGATGAAAAGAACAGGGATTTTCGTTTGTCATTGCGGCATCAACATCGCCGGGACGGTCGATGTGAAAAAGGTCGCCGCCGACCTGGCAAAATATCCCGGGGTCGTCCATGCCGAGGATTATGTGTATATGTGTTCCGACCCCGGCCAGGGCCTGATCGTCCGGGCGATCCAAGAAAAAAAATTGGACAATGTGGTCGTCGCCTGCTGTTCGCCAAACCTTCATGAAACCACTTTCCGCAACGCTTCCCAACGAGCCGGACTCAACAGCTTTCGCTGCGAGATCGCCAATATCCGCGAGCAGTGCAGCTGGGTTCATAAGGATAAACCGAAGGCCACGCAAAAGGCGATCAAAATCACGAAGAGTGCCGTCGAAAAAGTCCGCGGAAACGAGTCTCTGGAGCCGCTCAGCGTGCCGGTGACGCGAAGGGCGCTCGTCATCGGCGGGGGAATCGCCGGCATCCAGGCGGCTCTTGACCTGGCCAACACGGGCTTCGAGGTCATTCTGGTGGAAAAAAAACCCTCGATCGGCGGGCACATGAGTCAGCTCTCCGAAACCTTCCCGACTCTCGATTGTTCCCAGTGCATTCTGACGCCAAAAATGGTCGAGGTCTCCAAGCATCCGAAAATCAAGCTGATGACTTACAGTGAGGTCCAAGAGGTCAGCGGATTTGTCGGAAATTTCAAAGTCAAGATCTTGAAGAAGCCGACCTATGTCGATCCGACCAAGTGCAACCTATGCGATGAGTGCACGAAGGTCTGCCCGATCGTCGTCCCCAATGAATTTGAGCTCGGCCTGACCGGTCGCCGAGCGATCTACATCCCATTTCCCCAGGCGATCCCGGCTTCCTACACGATCGACGACAAAAATTGTCCCGATCTGGCGACGACGATCGCCTGCGGAAAATGCGCCGATGTCTGCAAAGTCCAGGCGATCGACTATGATATGAAGCCGGAAATCGTCGAGGAAGAGGTCGGAGCGATCATCGTCGCCACCGGTTACGACCTTTACGACAAAGAAAATATGGCCGAATACGGCTACGGGAAGTATCCCGACGTCCTCGACGGGCTGCAGTTCGAGCGGTTGTGCTCGGCCTCCGGACCGACTCGAGGAAAAATCCTTCGTCCCTCCGACCATAAGGAACCTAAAGAAGTCGTCTTCATCCAGTGCTCCGGATCGCGCGATCCGGAAAATCACTGCGCCTACTGCTCGAAAATCTGCTGCATGTACACCGCCAAACACGCCATGCTCTACAAGCATCATGTTCACGACGGCCAGGCTTACATTTTTTACATCGATATCCGCTCCGGCGGAAAGGGGTACGAAGAATTCGTCCAGCGAGCGGTCGAAGAAGACGGAGTCGTTTATCTTCGCGGCAAAGTGTCCAAGATTTTCGAGGACAAGGGAAAAATCATCGTCTGGGGGGCGGACACATTGACCGGAAAACACATCGAGATCGCCGCGGATATGGTGGTCTTGGCTCAGGCCATGCGTCCGTCTCAAGGAGCTCAGGAACTGGCCAAAAAGCTCAAACTGGCCCTGGACAAAGATGGGTTCCTGGCAGAAGCCCATCCCAAACTCCGTCCCGTGGAAAGCGTCACTTCGGGGATGTTTCTGGCGGGGGCGGCCCACGCTCCCAAAGATATTCCGGAAGCTGTGGCTCAGGCGAGCGGCGCCGCCGCGAAAGCCGTCACCATTCTTTCCCAGGAGCGGCTGTATCATGCGCCGACGGTCGCCAAGGTCAGCGCCAATCTCTGCACGGGCTGCGGAATGTGCGTCCTCGTCTGCCCCTATGACGCGATCAGCCTAAAGGACAAGGACGGCAAAGCCGAGGTCAACGAGGTTCTCTGTGAAGGCTGCGGCACTTGCACGGCCACCTGCCTGCGCTCGGCCATCCAGGTCAAAAATCTCAGCCAGAATCAGGTGGCGGAAATGATCCTTGCCGCTCTCGGAGGATGACGATGACCGAGGAATTCGAACCCCGAATCGTGGCCTTTTTATGCAAGTGGTGTTCCTCGGCCGGCAGCGACTTGGCCGGAGTCTCACGGTTGGAGTATCCGCCCAATGTCGTCCCGATCCAGGTCATGTGCTCGGGAAGCATTTCGCCTCTCTATATTTTTTCCGCCTTCAATAAGGGCGCCGACGGCGTCCTCGTTTCCGGTTGTCATCCGGGCGACTGCCATTACACCAAGGGAAATTATTACGCCCGACGGAGGCTGAATCTGGTGAAGAAGCTCCTCGAATACATCGGACTGGAGCCGGAAAGATTCCAGATGTCCTGGGTGTCGGCAGCCGAGGGCCAAAAATACACCCAGGTCATCAAACAGTTTGTCGAGGAATTGAAGCCGCTCGGCCCCCAGACAAAATTGAGGAGAAACGGCTGATGGCCAAAATCGAGGAGCTCAGAGAAGAAGCCCGCAGACTCCTGCGTGACGGCAAGGTCAAATATATCATCGGTTACGGGACGGGGCGCGACGGATGGAGGGCCGTCCCGATCTTTATCCGCCAGCCGGAGGAGGCCGATCGCCTGATTTGGAATCCGACCTGCGTTCACAACCTCAGCCGCTTTCTCGCTGATGAAAAAAGGCGCCAGGCAAGAGAAAAAAAGCCGGACCGCCGTCCGGTCGGAATCGTCGTCAAGGGCTGCGACAGCCGGGCGATCGTCGTCCTGCTCCAGGAGAAATTCATCCGCCGGGACGATCTCGTCGTTCTCGGTGTCTCCTGCGAAAAAACCGGAGTCATCGACGAAGATAAGCTGACCGACAAACTCAAGGGCAAAAAGCCCGAAAAAATCGAATTCGGCGATCAAGGGGAATTCATCGTCGCCGCAGGAAATGAAAAGATCGCCGTTTCCGCCGGCGAGCTCCTGGCCGAACGATGTCGTGAATGCCGGGCGAATTTTCCCGTGATTTATGATTTTTTGACTGGCGAAAAGAGTCCCCGGCCTGTCGAGCGGCCCTTCGGATCAATCGAGCGAATGGAAGCTCTCTCGAGTGAGGAACGCTGGGCATTCTGGAAAAATGAGCTCGAAAAATGCATCCGCTGCTATGCCTGCCGCTCGGTCTGTCCGATGTGTTATTGCGATGAGTGCGTGGTCGACAGCATCAGCCTTGCCGTCACTGCCGACACGACCGCCGAGGAGAAAGCCCAGAAAATCAAATGGGTTCAAAAATCCCCTGAAATATCCGAGAACTTCGTCTATCACCTTGTCCGGGCCATCCACCTCGGCGGCCGGTGCATCGATTGCGGAGAGTGTGAACGGGCTTGTCCTCTGGAGATTCCCCTCCGCTTCCTCAACAAGAAACTGGAGAAGGAAGCCAAGGAACTCTTCGGCTATGAGGTGGGATTCGATGTCTCCCAGCCGCCTCTGATTTCCTGTTTCAGGGATGATGATCCAGGGGATTTTATCAGGTAATCCGATGCATAAAATACTGAACAAGACGGTTTTCTCCAAGTGGGTAAAAGAGCTCCGTTCGTCCAAGATCTATTTTCCCCGGAAAGACGACTCCGGCCGATGGAACTATGCCCAGATCACCCCGGACGAAGACGCGATCTTGGATGTTTCCCAAACGACCCTGCCGCCGAAAAAAATTCTCTTCCCTCAGCGCGAGATCTTTCTGGAATTCTCGAAAAACATCGAAGGAGACGGAGAAACGCTGGAGGTCAAGGAAGTCATGCCGGAAGATGGTTCGACCATCATCTTCGGCGTCCGCCCCTGCGAAGGCCGAGCGGCCTGGCTGCTGGACAAGGTCTTTGCCGGAGACTTCAGCGACCCCTACTACTGGAAAAGAAGGAACCAGACGACTCTCATCGGTCTGGCCTGTTCTATCCCTCCGTCCGAGAATTGCTTCTGCCTCTCGGTCGAAGGCTCTCCCCATTCGGAAGAAGGTCTGGACATCCTGCTGACCGACCTCGGGGAAAAATATTATGTCAAAGTTTTAACCGAAAAGGGAGAGAAACTCGTCGAGGCGGCCAAGAAATTGTTTTCCGACCCTCATCCCGAGGAAACAAAAAAAGCTCAGGCTGTCCAGGCCGAATCGGAAAAGCGGCTGCGGCGGCATCTCCAAGAGGCGCGGCTGATCTCGGAAAAGCTCAAAGGAATGTTCCATTCCTCCCTCTGGGACGAGGAATCGATGAGCTGTATCCGCTGCGGAATCTGCACCTATCTTTGCCCGTCGTGTCATTGTTTCGACATCAGCGACGAAGTCGATGCGGTCTCGCCGCTACGGGGAAAACGGGTTCGAACTTGGGACACCTGCCAGTTTCCGGACTTCACCATGCATTCGTCGGGACACAATCCGCGGCCCGACAAAGCCTCCCGCTTGCGCCAGCGGCTGTTCCACAAGTTTCAATATTTTGTCGAGATCTATAACCAATTCCAATGCGTCGGCTGCGGCCGCTGCATTTCCTTATGCCCGGTCGGAATCGATATCATCGAAGTTCTTGACAAGGTCAGGAGCCATGGATCGTAACGTTTATCTCCCCCAACTCGCCAGGATCATCGAAATCAAAGAGGAAGTCGGAGGACCCCGCCCCATCAAGTCCTTCCGGACAAAGTTCGTCGACGGTCCGGGATTCATCCACCGCTGCGGCCAATGCGCCATGCTCTCCGTTTTCGGAAAAGGCGAGTCGATGATCTCGATTTCCTCGTCCCCGCTGGTCAAGGATTACCTCCAGTTCAGCGTCCTCAAGACAGGCCGGGTGACGACGGCGCTCCATGAGCTGGAAAGGGGAGATCTCATCGGCCTCCGCGGTCCCTACGGAAACGGCTTTCCGGTGGAAGACTGGAAGGGCAAGAATCTCGTTTTTATCGGAGGCGGAATCGGGCTGGCGCCGATCTGGTCGGTCCTGCAGACGACTCTTCTCGACCGATCCTCTTATGGAGAACTCACCTTGATCTACGGCGCCAGGACCTCCCGGGATCTCGTCTTCAAAGAGGAACTGAAAGAGCTCAAATCCAAGATGCCGGTTTATCTATCGATCGATGTCG
>Ga0136652_1000352_pt1 | contig 22971 bp, 21 predicted proteins | sample ConPoolayeEmetaG_FD_94864 | JGI IMG/M metagenome (GOLD analysis project Ga0136652, IMG submission 94864) | Hot spring microbial mat communities from California, USA to study Microbial Dark Matter (Phase II) - Cone Pool mat layer E metaG... ...
ATGGAAAAGAAAATGTTGAAAAAGAAATGAAGGGGAAACAGGCGAAAACGCCTAAGCTGGTGCATTCGAGAAAAGCGCCTTTGATTGCAGGACTTATTACCGCGACGGCGCTCACATTAGGCGGATGTTCTGTAAGAGACGAAAAACCCGTAGAAAACAAGAAAGGAGACCTTGTCTATAAAACTGAAACAGAAGGATGCAAAAAGATGAAAGCAGAACTAGCCGAAATAAAAAAAGAATGCTCAGGTGAAGTGGATTCGGATAAATGCACCGAAGAGAAACTTGGCGACTATGTCAGGAAGTCGGAGAAAAGTTTTGAGAAGGAAAGGGATTCTTCTCCGGCGGGTGTAAACGTCATGAAGATAGCGGATGGACTAACATGCAAGGATCCCTACGTTGTATTGTCTTCTGTTATTTCGGATAAACATGATATTTTGGTAGAGCCGAATTATCTTTTAGGAGACCCACGGCCTATTGAGAAAAGCGGCGTTATAACAGTTAAAAATGTGGCGGCTGAGGAATCTGCCAAGCTTGCGCAAAAAATAATGGGCGCAATTAATACTTTCTGGAAGAATACGCCAATGGGCCCTGCCGGTGAACGTACTCATTTCAAGGGTTCGATAGGCAAGCTCGAATACGAAAATGGCATACTGAAAATAACGGTCGATGTCACGGTGGTTAAAGCATAAATACCCGAAACGAAGATGACGAAAGTCGACAGCAAGGGCATCGAAGCAGCTCTCAAGGCAGAAAAGATGACAGTGAAAGAAGGAGACTATCTACCCATAAGTATTGGAACCACTTTGAGGAACATGCGATCCCCAAAAGTGGCTAAAATCGATGAAAACGGGATTACGGTCATTCTTGATGTTGAAATATTTAAGAAAATGGGATGCGATGCTTTTTACGTACCTTATGGAACTTATGGGGTTGGAGATAAGGGTGCGCTCATTTGGGAGTTCAAAGTTGAAAAAGGCAAGAATCCGGGCGAAGCGGTCGTGACCGTGAAAACAACCGCGCCGAAGGAATAGGCTGATGCAGATTTAAAACCATTGCCATCACCTCGAGTTTCCACCAATTGTGTGCTGTAGTGCCATCTGCAAAGTAACAGCCAAAGCGGGTTAATTGAAAGAGTGAGATTTGAAGGAATCGAACCAGTAAAAGTTGTTTCCTACGAACTCGTTCAGGCGGACCTTGTAGAATCCATCGAGAGAACCTTGGCGTTCATACGTTCAAACATTCCAAAAAGTATGGAGATAATCAACTAATTTCAACTAATCAGTAATACGTTTCCCACATCTTCTGGGCAAGCCTTCCTGTCTTTGTGTATTTTTCTATATCTACCTTTTCTCTTCTCTCCCTGTGCTCTGCTAGGAATTTGTTCAGTTTTTCTATGAGAAGCTGTTTTAACTCTCCTGTAAGTAGTTTTCCAGAACGGTAATCCTCTTCGATAGATTTCAACCTTGAGTCGTCTGGTTCAAAAAGGAGTTTGAGCCACTGAAACGGAACGTCTATATCTGGATTTCCTCCCTTCCTTCTGTGCTCCTCAACTGTTGGTTGTCCTCCTGAGAATGCGTATTTCATTATCTTTTTGCTAACAGTTTTCTCATCATCATTCAACCATATCGCTGTGTCTGCTACGCTTGAGCTCATCTTCCCTTCGGTTCCTTGAAGTGGAGGGATGAATTTTGAATGAATGGCCGCGGTCTTCTTGAAACCAAGCCCTTCTGCTATGTCGCGCTGGATTCGCCAATAAGGATCCTGGTCGATGGCATTTGGAATGAGGCAGCGCTTCTTTTCGAAAAATGTTGGGACGACTTGGTATGCAGGATAGAATATCTGACCGATGTTTGCTTCGTTCGTAAAACCGAAAACCGCCTTTGCTGTAGAAAATGTCACCTTCTTTGCTATCTTCATAAGAAGAGGGTAGCAATGGCCGACATATTCGCTATCCCTGAATATGAATGTCCTGTTAGGGTCGAAACCTACAGCTGCTATATCGAGAGCGTTTTCAATTGAATAGCGGCTTACGTCTTCCCAACTTAGTTCTCGCTTGAATAAAAATTTCTCATCGTCCGTTATCTCTATGTAAAGATTGACACCGAATCTGTCCTGAAGCCACTTTGTAAATATAAGGGGAAGGAGATGACCTATGTGCATAGGACCACTCGGCCCTCTTCCTGTATAGAGGAAAAAGCCTTCGCCCTTCTCGTAATCGTCAAGGACAAGGTCAAGGTCTCTATGCGAGAATATAAAACCACGTCTCAACATTACGTGGCTTTCACCGGCAAGCCTCTCAAGTCTCTGCTTGAGAGCATCATCTATCTTTTTCGTCCCAAACTCCTTTATGAGTTTATCGTAATCTATCCTTCCTTCAACTTCCCACGGGGTGACTTTCATAGCCATGGTTTCGATTAAGCTAGCAGAGATTTTAAACTTATTCTTAGGGAAGCCGAGATAAGAGTGTCGCGGACCAGTAAAATTTAGAAAATGTTATAAAAAAACAAGCGTTTTTACAGTTATACAGCAACAATTCCCATAAAAAATGTGATTTTGCACATAAAAATTATCGAAACATATTAATATATGAACAAATAAAAGTAATATTGGAGGTGGAAGATATGTTTGGTTCTATAAGATCTATTTTCACTGGAAAACCGGGAATAAAAAGCGAGGAAGAAATAGAGGAAACAAAGAAGAGGTTATATCAGCTTGCGGAGGAGCTTGAGAGCGCGAGTGCTCTTCTTAGAAATGGCGTTTCTTCGAAGCACGGTACAATAGTAGCTGCTGCTATAAAGATGAGGGATCTTCTTGGTAGCGAAGGTATACCGCTAAGTAGTATGGAGAAGGTAGAAATAATGAAGAGTATTAACAAAGCCAAGGTAAGAGTGTTCGTTGTGGGTACACAAGAGGGGTATGAAACATTTAAAGTATTAGACAGCATCTCAGAAGATATAAGAGGATATCTCTAATAGAGTTCATCTCGGTGATTTCGATGAAGCCAGTTGTGGTCGTAACTGATGACCGGCCTGGTCTACTTAGTGATATATCTTACATACTCAGCAAATCCGGAATGGGAATAGACACCGTAGATGTAGACCTTGTAGGAGGAAAGGCCATACTTTCAATAACGGTTAAAGATCCAAAAAAAGCAAAGACGGTGCTAGAAAGTAATGGCTACAACACAATGGAGTTAGATACAATAGTGATAAAGGTGCCTGATCGCCTTAAATCGTTTGCTAGAATAATCGAAATACTTGAGAGAAAGAAGGTTCGGATAGAGGATTGCTCAGAGATAATATCAGACGAGAATCATGGGATATTCGCCTTAGTTGTAGATAAAAAGAGGAAGGCATCACGATTACTAGAGAAATTTATGATAGGAAATGCACTAAGTTGAATAAGAAAAAGAAAAAAAGAAAGAGAGAATTCAACCAAGAACCTCGAGGTCCTCGCCGTACTGCGGAAGACCACTCGATTCTTCCTCTGTTGAATAAGAACTGCCTGCAATGGACGCGCCCTTTACGCCAGTTACGATTGCAACTATCTCGAGCTTACCTTCATAGTTGTTTATTATTCTGGCGCCCCACTTAACATTTGCCTCTGCGTCCATCTTTTCTGTTATTATCTCTCCTGCTTTTATCGCATCGCCAAGCGTAAGGTCAGAGCCACCTGAAATGTGGATGAGCGCGCCCTTAGCTCCTTCAAAATCTACGTCAAGAAGCCTGTTCTTTATTACGCCGTCAGCAGCAGCGCGAACCTTATCGTTACCTTTTCCTTCACCTACTGCAATGAATCCGACACCGCCGCCTTCCATAATTGCCCTTACATCTGCAAAGTCGATGTTAATAAGGGACGGTTGGGTAATTGTCCACACTAATCCGCTTATCGCTCTTGCGAGGATCTCATCTGCAACAGAGAAAGCCTCTGCCATTGGTAGATTTGGAACGAGCTGAACAAGCCTGTTGTTATCAAGTATAATTACGGAGTCGCAGTATTTCTTAAGTTGTTTTATTCCTTCGTCAGCCTTCTTCTTCCTAGCCCTTTCGAGAGAGAATGGGTAGGTGACCATTGCGACGACTATTGCCCCCTGCTCTTTTGCAATGTTTGCAACAATCGGTGCCGCTCCACCACCGGTTCCTCCGCCCATACCGGCGCAGATGAAAACCAGGTGCGCTCCTTCGAGTTCTTTCTCTATCAACGGTCTATCCACCTCTGCGGATTTTGCACCGATTTCTGGATAGCCGCCTGCCCCTAGACCTTTTGTCACGCTCTTTCCTATAAGAACCTTTTTTGCTCTTTCATGAATAATGTTGAGGTGCTGCTTATCTGTATTTACAGCCACGAGTTCTGTGCCTTTAACACCAGACTTAATCAACCTGTTTATGGTGTTGTTTCCAGCACCGCCGACACCTACAGTCACGATCTTAATCGATTCCGAACTCATCGCTTCCGGATTCTTTTCCTCAGAGGAGGTTGTTTCCCCCATAACAGATTTAACCAAATCTTCCATATTTATACACCTTAGTAGCCGTTCTCTCCCACTGAGAAAAACAATCATCTCGCTGGGAGGTAGATTTTCCTCGGATGACGAGCATTTAAATAGTTTTGTTTTTTATTCGAAGAAATAGAAACTTAATATTTGTTAAAACATAACATATTAGGAGAATTCGAGGTTATAAAATAAATACATTTATTAAATGTATTGCAGAAAAAAAATCGATCCCATGGTAAAGGTCATAACAATAATGGATGATGTATACGCAGAACTTTACCAGCTAAAAAAATCTAAAGGAATGAGCTTTAGCAAAGCGATACGCTACCTTCTGAAAGAAGCTAGAGATGAGAGAAAGCAGATCCTCTCTTTTGCTGGAAGTATAAACAACGATGATATTGATAGAAAGGCTATTGAGCACATGAGAAGAGAGAGGCTACTGGTGAGATAGTGGAGAGGATATGCTTAGATTTTGATACTGCGCTCGATTTTCTTAGGGGGGAACCAGCAACTGTAGAGAAGATGAATTACTATGCAAACAGAGAGGAGATATGCATCTCTAGTATAACCCTTTACAACCTCCTCGAAGCGGTGAACAAAAAAGATGTTGTAGTATCGTTCGCAAACAATATAACAATTCTTCCATTTGATAGGAAGGCTGCTGTTCTTGCAAGCAGGATAAGCAACGAATTAAAAGAAAGAAAAGTAGACCCGCCAGCCGAATCTATAGTGGTGGCTGCAATCTGTATTGCAAACGATGCATATCTTTATACAAAAAAGCCAGCGAATTTTGAAGGAATCCGTGGTTTGAAGAAGGTCTAGTTTTTTATTTGTTCTATTGCTAATAGAAATTATGGGTTCTGCCAAAGCGCTCATCGCTACTGGATACGGAATTAATTGCGAGCAGGAGAGTAAGTATGCATTTGAAAAGAGCGGTGGAATAGCTGACATAGTGCATATTAATAGTATAATAGAAAATCCGAGAATTCTCGAAGATTATGGACTTTTATTTTTTCCTGGTGGCTTTTCGTTTGGAGACGATTTGGGTTCTGGTAGGGTTCTTGCAAACAAGCTGAGATATCGACTACACGATCAAATAAAAGAATTTGTTAATTCGAAGAAACTCGTAATCGGAGTGTGCAACGGCTTTCAAGTCTTAGTCAAACTTGGTCTCCTTCCGATACTGGATTTCCAACAGCGTGCAACGCTTATGGGGAACGACTCTGGTAAATTCGAGGACAGATGGGTCTTTCTTAAAGTGAATCAAAAATCTCCTTGTGTTTTTACTCGAGAGATGAGTCATCTTCTCCTTCCTGTGAGACATGGTGAAGGAAAATTTTTTACTTCTGATGAAATTTTAAAGATGATGCACGAAAAGAACCTCGTTACCCTTCAATATGTAGACAGATACGGTAGGGTGACAACAACTTATCCTGATAATCCGAATGGTTCTTTAGACGGGATTGCAGGGGTATGTGATGAAAGTGGGAGGGTATTTGGCCTTATGCCGCATCCAGAAGCTTTTAATATTCCCCAAAATTGCCCATACTGGCCCTTCGGCGGCATTAAAGAAGCAATTGGGTTGAGAATATTTAAGAATGCTGTAAAATACCTCACTGAGACGCTTTAGGTCATCTTAAGAGTTTTTCTATCTCCTCTGCGAATTTTTTTGCAGAGCGCGGGCCGTCAGCTGTTACTATCTTTTCGTCAACAACTACTGGTTGATCAACGTACACACCGCCAAACTTCTCGATAACCTTATCTGTTACGATGCCAAATTCGTTATCCGACCCTAACCAAACGGTTGCCTTTTTCCCCTTTAAAACACCTGCCTTTGCGAGGATTGTTGGGGCCCAGCAAATCGCTCCAACCAACTTTCCTTTCGCAACCCCTTCCCGTGCAATCTCGAGCGCCTTTTCCTCCTTCCTTACAAGCGGTGTTCCGGACCCGCCAACAAAAATAATTCCATCGTAGTCATCTACCCTTATTTCGTTTAACGAAACGGTAGCTTCTGCGTTCCCTCCCAGCATTCCTTTGCACGTTCCCTTTTTAGTACTTGCTATAATCACATTAAAATTGCTCTTTTCAAAATGAGCCTTCGGTATCTCAAGCTCTTCGTCTCTGTAGTTTACAGGAGCAACAATCATCAAGATTTTTTTAGCCATAGCGCATCACCGAAAAGCTTAGAGCACTTCGAATTTAAATCATTATGCTTACATAATTTTATGTGTGGTCGTATGGTTGCGCCAAAAGAGAAAGAAAAGGAAGAATCGGAATTGCCGAGGATTACGATTACCAAACCGCCGCAGGCAAGAGAAGAAAGAGAAGAAGTCGGAAGGCTAAAGATTATTCCAAAGCCTATTCCTAAAGAGGTAAAGAAGACTGCTGCGGGAGCGGTAACGGAAGCTGAAAGAAATGCGACAAAGGTTGCAATAGAATTTACTGAGTTTTTTAGAGGACAACTTGAAAAAACGCCGGAGGGAAGAAACTTCCTTTCAAATCTAAAGAAGAACAGTGAAATAGGACACCTACTGTTTTAGGTGATTTTATGAAAGAAGACCTTTTCAAGAATTGTAAGATTCAGTATGCATATGACAATAAAGAGAAGATATACACTGTAATGATCATGCTCGATGCTCGTCCTCGCATTCTAACCTTTAGGGTAAGCGATGATTATACTGAGATATCCATAGCAAATAAGAACGGAGATGTTCTTGAGATACTGAGACAGGAAGGAAACAACATAACGCTGCATAAAGTAAAATAGGGAATGATGTATGAGCGATGAAAAGACAAATGCTGCAAAGGGCGCGCTTGAAAAGGTAAAAAATGGAATGTGTATAGGACTTGGAAGCGGAAGCACTGTTCGTGAATTTATTAAGCTGCTTGCAGATAAAGTGAGAAAGGAAAAACTAAGCATTTGTTGCGTTACCACCTCATTCGACACTAGGATGTTTGCAATAGAGAATGGCCTTTGGGTAACAGAACCTGATGCAATAAGCGAGATAGATTTAGCTGTCGATGGCGCTGACAAGGTCACAAAAACAGCTTTGTTGAAGGGCGGAGGCGGGGCGCTTACGAGAGAAAAGATAATAGATTACAATGCAAAAAAATTCATAGTAATTGTTGACGAGGGGAAGGTGCAGAAGACGCTCGAAGGCAATGTTGCATTAGAGGTATTACCGTTCGCTACCCCTATAGTGTTAAAACAGCTTGCTGAACACAAACCAAAGATAAGAATGGCAGAGAAAAAGCTTGGGCCCGTAATCAGCGATAACGGCTGTTTTATAATAGATATGTGGATGAGAGTAGAAGATCCTAAGAAAACCGAGATAGAACTTAAATCCATTCCTGGAATAATAGAAAATGGGATATTTACAAAATTCGATTATATCATTGTTGGAAAAAAAGATGGATGGATAAGACTTTGATTTCTATCTGCAAAAACCAGGAATATTTAGTAAGTATATGAGAATTTCTGGTTTTATTAACCTACTTGGTTTATCCATGTCCCCGTATTTTTCGAGATAGTCGTTTATACCAAAATCGATAAGCCTCTTGCCCACCTCGCTCAACTGTTTATCATCTAAATTGTTTATGTAATCCCTTATCTTTCTATGAAGGACTAACTCATGACCGAAGCGCGCACGCCATTCGAGCTCGTACCATCTTGGTTTTTTGATGTTTCTTCCTGCAATCTCTGCACACCATGCCCCAAATAAAACGCCCCCGCCAGTCGATGCCTTTACCTGTCCTGCTGCATCCCCTACAAGAATAATATTTTTTCCGCAAAGCTCCTTACCAGTCCGCTTTCTCGTCTCAACAGGTATGATGCAACCTTTTGGATTTTCTGCTTTAACATTATTTATTTTTAGAAAATAATTCCATGCTTCCCGAACATTGTTTGGTGATTCTACGCCAACCCCTATTTCAATCTTTTCTTCGTTTTGTGGTATGGCCCAACCAAAAAAACCAGGTATTTTTGACGAGAGATAAACGTCCACGACGTCACTCTCCTCTTTTCTGTACTCTATAATTTTTTGTAGCGTTATTACATACCGACAAATCCTAGGAAAGCCAAAATACTCTGCGACAACAGAATTTGCACCATCCGCACCTATTATGTTGTTTGAGCGAAATTGGTCTTTGATTCGCTCTTTGTAAAAAATTTTTACTCCGATATTCTCAGCGTTGGCCGCGAGTTCTTTATCAAAGCCAGCCCTATCGCAAACATAAGCGACTGGCTCGTTTCTCCTCACTTTGAAGAGGACATCATTAAAGAATATGTTTGCGCCTCTTATCTTATTTATTATAAATTTCTTGTAGTCGATGTATTTCTTCAACGTTTCAAGGCCACTAATTGAAAAAAGGCCTGAGCAATTTTTTTTGAACTCGTCTGGGCCATGCTCCTCAGAAATTAGAACATCGTAGCCTGCTTTCAAAGCATTTATTGCGGCGATGCATCCTGCAGGCCCTGCACCGATAACATGAACGTCTTGTTTCAACCCTTTCTACCCTTCTCCTTTTGTTTAAATATTATAGTTGGCGGCACTATCGGCGGGGTTAGGTTGAATATCCTTGCTATGAAAATAGAATTTATTGATGCACTGTAGTTTATCGCATTTACTATTTGTTCTCCAGGAGTCCCGGTTATCCTTTTCGTCTTTTCCCATTCATTAAAGGCTGTTTTTGCATCCGCACCGCTGAACCTTGCTTTTCCACTAATCCTTATGTAGCTTTGATCCGAATATGCAACAGTATAATTGAAGGCTATGCTTAACGAATTGTCTTCAAATTTCGCATCTGTAACATCTACATTAATGTTCATACTCTCAGCGAATGTGTTGCTCCTCTTTCTTGCTTCTGCATATTCAAAATCCAAAAATTCCAGCTTCATGACATCCACCTGCAAATTCATCGCATTATCATTTTAATATCTTATCTCCAAGGATATCCGGTCATTGGTGGAACCTGCACTGATGTTGGAAGAGGTCCACCGCTGCCGATTGTAAATAAAACAAGAACTCCGAATTCTGGCGTCCTTGTAGATTTGTATGGTGGGTATGCAGGGCTTGTGTAATACGGAGGATATGTACTTGTACCGTACGCCAATGCACTAACTTTTGCAGGAAGTAGGTTACCTAGTTTGAATGCAACCGATGCAGATAATCCACCACCTATCTCCTCTTTTCCAGTAACGCCAAGAATTCCGCCAATTCCCCATTCCGTTTTTCCGCTTTTAAGCTTAAACTCTACGCCTGAAAAAGTGCTCACCTTCTCACGCCCTGCTACTATGGTATACGCCTGAAGTTTATCTACCAATTCTACAAATCCTGCAATGTCCCAATAGTTTTTGTCAGAAATGTGGTAGTAGCTTGCACCAAGATATGATCTTACATTGCCGTTGAAATCTTTCTCAATTTCAGTCTTCTTGTCATAGAACCAGCGATATAGCGCGTCAGTTAGCGCATCCTTTTGGGTGTCTGTGAATGATCCTGGCGAAAGGTCGTCGCCATCCTTTATCTTCTCTAAGAGTTTCTCTCCAATTATTCCTTTTGGAATTTCGTTATAGATGAATAATCTTACTTCTTCTGGTATATGAGAGAATTTACCGAATTCGATTGCCTTCGAATATTCTTCGTAATTTCTTTCTAGTTTTTTGTACCTTTTTGAATCTTCCAGTATGTTTGAGAAAAGTAGAACTGCGCCTTGCACAAAATAACCTGTTTTTATACCTTCGTTTGCTACTGCCAAGAATTTTGTTTTACCTTCTTTTGTTGATAGTGCAAAAAGCGCACCTGCATCAAGCGCTACTCTCTGAAAGAAGAAACCGTTAAGGAATTCGAAACCAACCCCTGCTCCAGCAATTCCTATTTCTGTAGCCCCAGCAATTCCAGTAGGCCCCCAAACAGGAATTGATGTGAATGCTCTTATAAAGCCAGAGCCCCATGTGAAAAGAGTCCTTCCATATACGGTGTTAAGTTTTTGCTCCGCCCACTCGGATTCCTTCTCTCTTGTTATAAGGCTGAATTCGAGAGAGAAGTTCTTTCCTATCTGCGCACCAAGATAGTATTTGTCAAATATCTGTTTCATCTGCTTTATATATTTATTTTTAAATTCTGTTATGAGTGCTTCTGCTTGAGTTGGATCTTGGTTAACCCTTGACATAAGGGTCTCATAGTCCTGTTTTATCTGATCATAATTTGAAAATCTTTGTACATCTATCTTACCAACACTCTCAAGACCCTTTAAGAAACCGATGAATCTCCAGAACATTGTGTCGTATTCATATCCTTTCTCCTTAGTATATGTGAACTGCGGGACGAGATGGGCAAGACCACCAAGCACCATCCTTGCCGCTACCTCCTTGCTACCATAGATGGTCATGCCTAATCTATGGAGGCTTTCTATGTATGCCCTTGCATTTTCCGCCTCTTGGAGCATGGCGATTGATTCGAAGTCTACTGGCCCTCCCTCGTAATAAAGACCTCCGCCAGCGCTTGTTTTTGGTGCTTGCATCTTTAAGAAGAAACCACCCCTACCTATCCAATCTGTCGTTGCTACCTTCACAGTGCCTGCTTCACTTTCTTCAATCCATTTCTTTGCAACCTGTCCGGCTCCACCACCGAAAGTAAGCTCCCATGCTCTTGGACCTTCTACCTGTCTTATCGTAAAAACTGCATCCTGCATCGTGTACTGTTCTTCCTTCGTTCCTCCTCCTTTCATTATGAGCATCTTTCCTGGTAAAACTGCCTCGACAACTCTTGTTTTCTTCCCTTTCTCGCCTTCTATGGTTTTAGCATACCCGCCAGTCCATTGGATAAGGAACGGTTGCAACTCTTTTTCTTCGGCAGTTATAAACGGGATTATCTGCATGTGAGTAAGTAGGGCAGATTTTCCTATGTCGATAGCGAGTGCACCTCCACCAGTTCCTTTTGTTTTAAGTGTATCTATCTTTGGCTCTATATTCCATGCAGCCGTTGCGGGTGTCTTATAAAATTCGTCCATATAACCAGCAAAGTAGTTTAACATTTTTACAAAATCATTAACCCCGCCTTTGAGTTCAAGAATGGTGCCGTCCTTGGCTATGAAGAATGACCTTCCGGTCATCCATGCTTTTTTTTCTGCAGTTTCTTGTCTATTAACAGTAATTATGAGTTCGCTCGGATTTTCTGGATGCCATGCCTGCATAATCGTGTTATAAAGAAGTTTTTTTGTGCCGTCATCCAACTCTTCGTATCCTCCGACAGCACTGTCTATGCCTAGTTCTCCCTCTTCCTCCTTTATGCGGCCGATTCGTGTTCCTATCATCGTTCCGCCAAGGAAGGCATGTCCTCCAGTTTCATACGCTCCTCCAAAAGCAGTTCCTCCTGTTGGAGTAATTATTGACCCTAGACCTGCTGCACCTATATTCCATACCTCTTCTTCCCTCTTTTCTTTTTTACCGACAACGCCTGCTGCGCCACCGCCACCTATTACTTGGCTAAGACTTGCGTATTCTAATGGAAGAGGAGAAATAAACGCTTTGTTTATATCACTAAGAAGACGAGCTGGGCTGATGGCTGAGATGTAAGTGCCTGGTAGGTAATCCGGCGGAACAAGATGTGGATGTGTTGGTTCTAGATAAGTTTTGAAAGTAGTTCCAACTAGTCCTGTAGCAGGGTATACTTGAAAAAGATTAAATTGCGGGAGGGTTATACCACCACCTGCGGGTTGGTATGGTGTCGCGTTGAATACACCACCAGTTGTAAATGGTGTTCGTGGTGGCACTGAATAAATATACGGGGGAAGAAAATATGGGTACGTTCCCAATGGAGCGTATTCTTCAGGAACAAGCAAAGAAGGCTTCCATCCTGGTGGTTTTTGTTTTATCAGAAAAGGTGCTTGAGGTTCTATGTAAAGGTTTCTGTTGAGGAGGTCGTAGCGTGAAAAGCGTGAAAGTTCTGAAGGTTCTAATTTTGCTATCTCGTCAAGAGCATATGAAAGTCTATTTATTATCATTCTAACATTGGCTGGGAGAATCTGAGATGGGGAGGTCCTCTCAAGGATAGGCATTGCCTGTCCTTTTATATTAACTGCAAGTTCGATGAGTGCTTGGGAGTAGATGCTTGGGTTGTCCTTGCATATTTCTGCGAGATTTGTTATTGCACCAAAATATTTCACTGTAAGAAGTGGATGGAGCGCGGAAAGCGTAGCAACAGATAGCACAACTGTCTTTTGTTCCTCCTGGCTCCCTACACCATTTCTTCCTACTGCTTCTATATATTTGTTGAACATCACTGCTTGGAGAGAATCTAATTGGGCACTGTTTTGAAGAAGGACCTTCTCCTGCTCGCTTTTTACTTCTTCTATTGGAAGTTTATCCCTGTAGGTTTGCTGCCACCACTGATTTCCAGCATTTATGTTTGTGTATTTAAATGTTTTTATTATTCTCTCTTTCAGCTCATTTGTAAATCTCTTTGACTCTGGGTCAAGGCCATCGAAGAATCTGCCGGTTGTTTTGTCTATTGTAAGAAGGTAGTTTGCAAATAATCTGTAAAGTTCTGGATTTTCAGAGGAAAGTTTCTCTAAGAATTCTACAAATTTTAAGTTTTCCTTACTGATTGTAAGATATTCTGATTGGATGTAGACAAGACCAGCACGTAGTGCTGCAAGTTGTTCTTCTAGCGTTCCCTTTTTAGTATATTCAGATAAACTGTATTTGTTAAGCCAATCGGACAGAACGATGATTTCTTTCTCGAGTTTTTTAATCTCCTCTTCAGCTTTTTCTTTTTTTGCATCCTCTGGTTTTAATTCAGATAGTTTTTCTAAATATTCCTTTTTCTTTTTTATATACTCATACTTCCTTTCTACCGCCTCGAGCTTTTCTCCGGTTGGGTTTTTTTCGAATGTTTCTATGAATTTCTCTATATCATATGACCTGATGCCAATAGAGTAGTTATTCAATTCCTTCTTTAGTTTTGCAAGTTCATCCTCTGCTGCTTTTCTTGCTTCTTTTGATTTTTTGAAAGCATCTTCTACGATTTTTGTCGGAAGGATTGGTCCTTTTATCTTAGCCCTTGCCGATATATCTGAAGCAAGTTTTTCTCTATCTGTTTCGCTGAGTTTGAGTAGCCAATCTGCAAATGCTTGTTTTTTTTCTTTCTTTTCGAGTTTGTAATAATAATAGATGAATGCTTTCATTATCTCTTTTGCTGATTCTGTATCTTTCTTAAAGAAAGAGCCGAAAGCCTCTGTCAATTTTTCAATCTTATCTTTTCTTGTTGCACTCTTGTCTATACCGCTAACCCTCAACTTATCTATGAACTCATTTAGGGTTTTATCATCTATTAGCGGAATGACATCGATTTTAGATGGTACTATGAGGGTTGGGGGTATTTTTTGGTCATAGCCTTCTAAAAGATATTGAAAGAATGGGATTGGTGTTTTTCCACTTTCTTCTTCTCCACTACGGTATGAACTGTAGTTTTGCGTTAAGACGACTACAAATTCTTCGAACTTTGTTTTTTCTGCTACGAATGGCTTTTCTATCTGACTATTCATCCCTGCCTTAAACTGCGGGTCTTCTTTATAACCATAAATGTTACCTATAATAAAATAAAGCTTCTTTCCATAATCGCTTTCCTGTCTTTCTTTTATTGGTAATTTGTAAAACTCGAATAGAAGATATACAGAAAGCTGGCCAAGTTTATATTTAGGATATTTTTCAAGTTCCTTTGGAAGGTCCTTTTGTTTGGTCTTTAATAGTTTTTCAGCTGCCTCTTTCATTTTTTGAAGGGAGGAAAAGCCTTCCTCTTTTTTCTCAAGCATTTTTTGGTTGGATGCCATACTATAATTCTGTTCTGAACTGCTTTTAAACCTTTTAATCTGCTCAGCTAAGGAGTAATTTGTCTGCCAGAGGTTCAACTGCCCAGCTATAAGCATGACTGATATGAATTTTTTAAATCCCCCACCCATAAATTTTCTTGCCTACCAAACGATATCTTTTTTCTCTGTTGTTGGTTTCGGCATTTCCTTTCCGCCAAGTGCAGGTTTCTCTTCTTCCTTTTTTTCTTTTCTCTCTACTAAGCCGGCTTTCTCGCTTTCCCATGTTCCTTTTTTAATTGAAATATACGCTGCGAGTGCTTTTGCAGTTTTTTCATCAAAACTCTTAGTTTGTGTTAGATCCTTCGCAGTTATTCCTATATCGTCAAGTGCACCATAGAATACATTGTCTGTTTTAGCATAGGACCAAAGAAAACCTTGTATTATCCAAATTGCGTTTGCTTCTTCTCCTCCAAATTTTCCGTCGAGGTTTATCTTCGTTTCCTTCAGACCTTTAACAACATCATTGAATTTTTCAGCAGGTATATAGGAGTCAACATCTTTTACAAATCTCCATAGGAAAAGTTCGAGAGCGCGAACGCGTACTTCGTTCACAAGTCCAGTTGTGTTTGTGCTTATAGGTTCCTTTCCAGTTATAAGCTTATCGAGTGCCTCTCCCATATTCCGACCGCTTAATAAAGATTCTGAGATCTCGCTTGGTTTAAAGGATGAACTTACACGAATGTATCCGCTCTTCCAGAAAAGTTCTAGCTGCTTGTCCAACCAATTTTCTAGCGATTTTACCGAACCTTTTTGTAGAGCATCAGCAACGTAGCTTACAAGGTTATATAGATTTCTAATAACAAAACCTTCTTTTTCCTTCTCCTTAACCCACCCTTTCATATTTTCATAGATGCTTGAAAGCATCTTTGTAAGCCCTTTCTCCTGATCTTCAAGCGGCGGTATTTTTTCTTCTATTCCAAGATAGACCATGAGGGCTTTCAAAGAAAGTGCATCGAGCACCGCCTTTTTTCCTTTTTTAAGTTCCTCTGGGTTTATCCACGCATCGCAAAGCCTTCCTACAAATTCTGGGTCATCACTTTTATCGATGAGAAATGACCTAACGGCTTTGATCGCAGTTGTTGCGCTTTGGTTATTTCCGTCTTCCTTTATATTTTCCTTAAAAGCCTTCTTATACGCTTTAGATGAACTAACATAATCCAAAAAATCCGCATTTTTCAAAAGATGTTTGTTGAATATTATTTGAAACGCCTGAATCCTTGCAGAATCCTTCTCCTGCACCTGTCCTATGGGTGATGAAGGTATGCCTGTCTTTTCTAAAAATTCTACGAACCTTCCCTCCTCAAACAAGGAGACCAGATCAGACGAGGTCGCAACCTTTTGTAGAATGGTTGGTAGCTTTGATTGGAATAACGTCGTCACTTTAGCCACAAAATCAGTTCCGTATTTCTTTTCAAATTCGCTTTTGGCTCCTCCTTCCATGCAATATTTTATTTCGAATAGGAAATCCCTTACTCTTGGTTTCTCCACTGCGGCCTCATATAGATTCCAAAGTTCCTCTCCTTCTTTTGGCATTTTCTTTCTAAGCATTTCGTCATAGAGCAGTTCGAATCTCTCGTACTCTGTTATAGGTTTGCCAAGAGGACTTATTTTTCCAATGCGAGAGAGTTCTGTCAGGGCACTACCAAGATCCCCTTTTGTAAAGGCTTCTGCAGTAATATCGCTTGCGTAAGAGGCAAGACGCCATGTTACTAGATTTATGAATTTCTTGCATATCTCAGAACCATACTGCTTTTCTGCATCTTCTCTTTTTGCTTCGGAGTATAGGCGTTCTAAATCCTTTGCAAAGAGAATCGGGTTAAGCGACCTTTTTTTTCCATAAACATCGAGAAATTCTTTTAGGCCAGGGTCGCCCTCTGCGTAATCCTCGAGAGATTTTACGAAATAGAAGGTAAAACGCGCCGATTTACTTTCTTCTTTATAAGATATGGGATATTTTCTTGCTGTGCTTCTGAACGCTTCTAATTCTTTATTGTCACCAGTTTTAAGATAGCTGAGGATACGATTTATTGCTTCTTTTATATCCTTTGTTATATCCTCCTTTTCCTTAAATACCTGCGCCATAACAACATTATCTTCTTTATTCTTTATAAAACCAGATGATAATTGGAAGCTGATAGAATAAAAACCGTTTCCAGCATCGCCGCGTATCTTGTAAACTTACGTATCAATTTTGAAGACCTTTCTTTTTCGCCTTTCTTTGTTGTTATCATAAATATAGATAAGTGGTTTAAAATTTAAAAAGCTTACTACAGACAAGGGAAGATGTAGTGCATTCGGGAGCGCAGTAAGCAACAGCCTAAAGCGTAATCTATTTAATCATAAACATTAATAGAATGAGATGCGGTGTTTAATATGCTTGAAATGGTTAGTATGAGGTTCACTGCGGCTGAGATACTTGTCGTTAATGAAAATCCAGTGCCCACTTTTGAAGTTGGGTTAAATGTAGACAACGTAACAAAATATGATGATAGAACTGTATCTATTGTATTCACCTATCATCTTGGATATTTACCAGACGTTGCATCAGTAAAAATAAGAGGGATTGCTTTCTGTGTTGATGAACCTGGGAACATAAAACGTTTTGTTGAGGTATGGGAGAAGAAAAAGGAAATTCTAGTGGAGCTTTGTGCAAATGCAATAAACATAATTAACGCGAACGCTGCAGTGACAGCACTTTTTCTCACAAGGCCATTCGGTCTTCCACCACATCTGGTCCCACCCCCTCTGATCGTTCCTAGTGGAGGAGAGAATATTCCATCTAAAAAGATTGAAGAGAAGAAAGGGAAGAAAAGAAAGAAGCGTTAGAGCTAATTCGTTGTGAGAGAATGGAGCTACCGAATATATTCATAGGTGATTACAAAAGACTGGTACTGCTACCGCTACTTTTGCTAGTTGCCTCTTTGTTTTTCATACCAAGGATAGAGCTCGGAGTTGATTTTAAGGGCGGAACGCTTCTATCACTTACGCTCAATCAAAAAATAGATCCTGCCCTCCTAGAACAGCAACTCAAATCAGAAGGGCTAGATGCTGATGTAAAGGTTTTCGAAACTGCAGTTGGTTATAAAGCCGAAGTTAAATTTCCGCAGAGCGAAAATCTAGTGAAAGCGGATAGGTTAAAAGAAGAATTTGAGAAGATGCTACCAGAGGTAACGAGGCTTGAAATAGAAGGAGAGATGAACGAAAGCAAGAAAAAAGATTATTTGGAAAAAAGGGAGGAAATAAACAAATTGGCAGATGAAATCTTTGTGCTAGCAAACAAGAATGTAAAGGCTGATTCTTTTGCTGGAGTAAACGAACTCGAGAAGGAGTTTGCGAATTCTTACAAGAAGGTCTATTCCGATTATCAGGATTCTATAATGAAATTCGTAAATAAATACGTAGATTACACTTCTATTTCGGTTCAGACAGTAAGCCCAGCCCTTACTGCTCATTTCATAGATACAGCGATAAGAGTGGCTATTCTTTCTGCTTTACTTAGCGCTGGTTTTGTTTTTATCTTTTTCAGAGCAGTTATCCCGAGCATAGCAGTAATAACAGGGGCAACGTGCGACGTTATAATAGCGCTTGGTGCAATGGGGTTATTTGGAATACCTTTTACCCTTCCTTCCTTCGCAGCGCTTCTTATGCTTGTTGGGTTCTCACTCGATACCGATATCCTACTTACTATGAGAATGCTAAAAAGAAAGGGAAACCCAAGAGAGAAAGCATATGAAGCGATGAAAACAGGAATAACGATGTCGATTATGGCGATGGTTGCGTTTGGAACTCTTTTTATACTTGCAACCCTAACCCACATTCCAACCTATTACGAAATATCTGCTGTAGCGCTTTCTGGCCTTGTAGGAGATATAATAGCAACATGGGGGATAAATGCAGTCATGCTCCTTTGGTATGCAGAGAAGAAGGGTGAGGTCTAATGGAGTTTTATAAGGATAAGAAATTTTTGTTCATGCTCTTTCTCTTACTCTTCTTCATGGTCGGTATTTTATCATACAAGGTCGGTATTTTATCATTATTATACAAGATCTTATACAAGGTCGGTATTTTACCATACGGATACAAGCCAGCACCCGGCCTCCTACTGATATGTGCAATTTTTGTTTTTGGTGGGCTCTCCTTATTCTGGAAGGAGCGCAACATAAAACTTATCGGGCTTCTATTTCTTGTAATTCTCGCGTTTACTAATATTTGGATAAATGGTTTAAAATTTGGCATAGATTTTAGCGGGGGAACTAGAATACCGATTATATTAGAGCATTCCGTTGATCAAACCACGATGAACGAAGTTGTGCAGGCAATAAAAAAGAGAGTTAGCGTTCTTGGTCTTACTGAAGTTAAGGTTTACGGTGTCGGAAACACCCAGATAAATGTTGAAATACCAAGTAGCGATGAGGAAAGAATAGCATTTATTGAAAGCGTCCTTGCTCATCAAGGAGTTTACATGGGAATTGTAGATGGAAAACTGGCGATAACAGGAGATCATATATTCTCCACATCAATAACTCCTGTGAGCGGGGACCAGCTTAGTCGCTCCGGTGCTGCTTGGGGGGTTGCCTTTTCAGTAGATCGAAAGGGGGCGGAACAGTTTGCCGCTGCGGCATTCGGTAAGGCGGATTATCCTGTCTATATGTACTTAGATAGACCGATGGATGCAGACATATTTTATACAAGGGCTCAACTAAGAAGCGCTATTCCATCTGATGCAGGTGAGAAAGAGACGTTAAAAGCTTTGAAGGATGCGCTACGATTGGAAGATAACAAGAGCAATGTAAATGCAACAATAAACATTTACATCTTAGACGAACTCAACATGACAAACGGGTCAGCGAATACAACGAATGTTATAGTTCCAAGGACAAACAAAACGCTTGCGATAATAGCAAACGATACCCCCAGGGAGTATAAGGAAGCACTTATATCCGCCGGGTATAAATTAAAAGAAGTTCCATTTGAGGAAATGAAACCAGAATTTATAAGGACAAGGACAGGAATACTCGTTGTAAACAAGATAGAGGCTGTCGGTCTTCTCTCTGCACCATCACTTTCTGCTGGTCTTACGAACGGAATGCCAAACTACAACTACGCGATAACTGGCGGGGTTACCGCAACAGAGCGGAATGCTCAGAGAGCAGAAGCCCTAGAAAAGCAGAAAAGCATAGAATCCATTCTAAAAGGGGGCTCCCTTCCAGTCCAGATATCTGTAGGGTCTAGAACAACCCTTCCAGCCTCCTTAGGAAGTGAGTTTCTTAATCTCAGTCTTATAGGGATTGCTGCATCTCTGATAGTTATATCTATACTTATAGGAATAAGATATATGAATATAAGAGCGACATTGCCCATAGTGGCCATAAGCCTTGCAGAACTTACAATACTTCTATCTATATTGGGCTCCTTTACCATCGACCTGGCTGCTATGGCCGGTATAATAGCGGCTATAGGCGTTGGTGTAGATGCCCAGATAGTTATAACAGATGAATTGCTGAAAAGAGATAAACACAACCTCGATGAGAAGATGGGACATGCATTTGCTATAATAAAGACAAATGTCATTGTAGCCTCTCTTTCCATGCTGCCGTTACTCTTCTCAAATCTTGTTGAAGTGATAGGATTCGCTACATCAACAATTCTCGGTTCCCTTTTAGGATATTTCCTTTCAAGACCTGCATATGCTGCTATAGTAGAAAAGATTCTTGGAATAGAGGAGGGAGAGAAACGTGGTGCTTCATGAAAAGATATTTGACCTTGCGTTAAAGCGTTCTTTATTTTATCCGAGCAATGAACCGTATGGATCTGTTGGTGGATTCTATGATTACGGCCCTGTTGGAGCACTGCTCAAACAGAAGATAGAACGCCTCTGGCGAAGGATGTTCATAAAAGAAAATGGCTATCTTGAGATAGAGAGCAGTATAATAACCCCAGAGCCGGTTCTTAAGGCATCCGGTCATGTAGACGAATTCGCAGACCCAATTGCAGTATGTGAAAAATGCCAAACTACTGTTAGAGCAGATTCCTTTATAGCAGACAATGTAGATGGTTATAAGTGGGATGGGAAGCTTGAGAGTTTAGATGAGATGATAAGGAAGAAGGGACTTAAATGTCCAAGATGCGGCAGCCCTTTCTCTAAGGTGCGCATGTTTAACCTTATGTTTAAAACAGGGATAGGTGCTGATTCTTATCCTGCATATGCAAGGCCAGAGACTGCACAGGGAATATTCACTGCCTTTCCCCGCCTTTACAAGAACCATGGAACAAAATTGCCACTTGTTGTTGGGCAGGTTGGAAGGAGTTTTAGGAATGAGATATCGCCACGCAAGGGGCTTGTTCGAATGAGGGAATTTACACAGATGGAGCTAGAGTATTTCTTCGATCCTTCCGAGTCGAGAATAGAAAATTTCTCATCAGTTGCTGAAACAAAAATGCGATTTAAGATGGATGGAAAGATTAGTGCGAAAACTGCGAGTGAGGTAGTGAGCGAGGGTATTGTGCCAAACGAGATATTCGCCTATTTCCTTGCGAAGGAGTGGGAGTTCTATAAACAGGTTGGGATAAATGAGGCTGAAATGTATTTTAGGATTCTTGGAAACGAAGAAACCCCGCATTACTCAAAAAGGAACATAGATATGGAGGTTCAAACCTCTTTTGGAATTATAGAAACCATAGGAAATGCATATCGAACTGATTTTGACCTTTCCCAGCATGCAAGGCTAAGCGGGCAGGATTTTTCTGTTTTCTTAGAACAGGAAAAGAAGAAGATAGTGCCGCATGTTTTTGAAGTTTCTATGGGCGTGGATAGACTTATATTCTGTGTCCTGGAGCACTGTTTTAGGTCGGCGACGAAAGAGAAGGATTGGGAATGGTTCGACTTCCCTCCAGCTATAGCACCGTATGAGGTTGCGGTATATCCTCTTATGAAAAAAGATGGACTGGATAAGAAAGCGCTCGAGGTCTCAGCAATCCTGAAGAAGAGGTTTGATGTTCTTTATAGGGATAGCGGAAGCATAGGAAGGCGATACGCAAGAGGGGATGAGATAGGCGTCCTTGCTTCTGTTACTATCGATTATGATACATTAACAGATGGAAGCGTCACGCTCAGATATAGAAATACTGGAGAGCAAGTAAGGGTAAGCATAAAACAAGTCATTGAAATAATAGAACGATTTATGAACGGTGAGGCGTGGGAGGGAATAAAGGGTGATTACAAGGCATTCGGCAAGTATGGGGTGTGATGAATGAAGAAGATAGTTGTTTTAGCTAGTCTTACTATTCTTATCTTGATTTTAGCATTTGGGTGTATAGGTGGAGGAGAAGAGGAAAAACCGCCTGAGATTAAAGAGAATAAAACAAATCAAACTATAAGCGTAATAATAACAGGGGAAAGAAACGAGAGCGTTGCAATGAATGTTACCGCAACAGAGGAGGAGAATGTAACTGAAGAATGGACTGGTATAGGATATGTGTATGAACCTGATGCAAGGCTCGGTGTCTATTTTATTGATGGATGCGATTACACAACTGGAAAGCATGGGGCCGCTATTTTTATAAAGAAAGGCGATTTTGACATGCTAGTAGACGGCGGTTCTCTTGGAAGCGTAAATAGAATTATAGATGAACTAAAGGGTAAAAATATAGATGATATCGATGTTCTCGTTTCAACTACTGGAGATGAAAGAAGGTATGGCGGACTTTCGCGTATAATAGATGAATTTGAAGTAGAAGAGTTTTGGTGGGGAGGAAATGATTTCTCTAATGAAAGCTACAATGCAGTGATAAACAAGATATCTGCCAAAGCAAAGAACATACGTGTTGTAGAGCGCAATTATTCTGTCGAGTTGAATGGTATAAAAATTTATGCGCTTAATCCAAAGACGAGAAATCGTTTTGATGATGTTAATAATGATGCGATCGTCCTAAGAATAGAGGATAGAAATCTTACCCTTCTTCTTACGGGTAATATTCAGACTGGCGCGCAGGGCGATCTTGTGAATAATCTTGGGAGCAAGATTCGTGTTGATGTTATGGAAGCGCCCTATTATGGTGTTGGGGCCGGTACTGCTAATATCGCCCTTTTCCTACAGACAAGCAAACCGAAGTATATGATTATAGAGGGCTGCTCGGATGAAACACGCGAGGTTGAAGGATCTACAAGAAATCCGTTTAGAAGACTAATGGGGATGGAGCAGTATAATATTAGATATTTTGAAACGTATAAGAACGGAACAATAAAAATAACCGTTGATAATTTCGGTTATGATATAAGACCTGCCGCTCTCTCCGAACGGCCAAGAAGAACCTAATTAACAACCGAACCGCAGGGAAACCGCCTGCGGTTTCTCTTCCTGCGTTCTAAATAGAGTGCAGAAGAAAAACCGAGCCCAGAAGAAAAACCTTATCAACTGACGAAGCGAGCCTGAGAAAAAACTAAGTCCGCTTCGTCGCTTCGTATAATAGAAGAAGAATAGTAAAACCTAAGCACAGAAGAAAAACCGAGCCCAGAAGAAAAACCTTATCAACTGACGAAGCGAGCCTGAGAAAAAACTAAGTCCGCTTCGTCGCTTCGTATAATAGAAGAAGAATAGTAAAACCTAAGC
>Ga0136652_1000353_pt1 | contig 22916 bp, 18 predicted proteins | sample ConPoolayeEmetaG_FD_94864 | JGI IMG/M metagenome (GOLD analysis project Ga0136652, IMG submission 94864) | Hot spring microbial mat communities from California, USA to study Microbial Dark Matter (Phase II) - Cone Pool mat layer E metaG... ...
GGCCGGGACGGGCGCCCACTTAAACGCGTGACCCTTGCGGAGCGTGGCGTGTCCACGACGCTGAGAGTCCATACCCTTGCCAAAGAGCTGGGAGTCCCCAGCAAGGCCATTATTGAAAAGTGCCGGGCTGAGGGCATCGAGCTCAAGAACCATATGGCCGCTCTCTCCGTCGGGCTGGCCGAGTCGATCCGCGAATGGTTCAGCGCCAAGGCGGACGTCACTTCGGTCGAGGTCGGCGAACGGGTCGACGTAGAGAAGGTACGCAAGGCTCGGCGAAAGCCACGTAAGCAGGCTGAAATGCCGGCCGAGCCGAGCGAAACGGTGGAAGCGGCGCCGTCCGCCGCCGCCCCGGCTGCACCGGCTGAGTGCGTGGTGACCGAAGCTCCGCCCGAGGTGGCGCCGGTCCCCGCCCTTGAGGGCCCGGCGGCGCCGGTGATCGAGTTGCCGACTGCTCCGCCCGCGACGCCGGCCGAGCCGCCGACTGTTCCAGCCGCGCCGGCAGTAGAAGAGCTGGCGGCCCAGGCCGCGGCGGTGGCCGAACCTGCGGTCGCGGAATCAGCCCTGCCCGGTCAGGAACCCGGTGAATCAGCCCCCGCCCCGGTCGGGCCGGTGGTGCCGACGCCACCTCCGACGGAGGTGAAACCGGCCCCGCCACCCGAGCCGGTCAAGCCGGCAGGACCGCAGGTGGTACCCGCGCCGGCGGAACTGAAGGGCCCCAGGGTTATCCGAATCGAGGCTCCCGAGCCGCCGCGGGTATTGCGGCCCAGGCCGGCCGGGCCGCGTGAGCTGCCCGGGCATTTGCCGCCCGCCGCCAGGACCACGGAGGTCGTCGCTCCGCCGCGTCGCGGTCGCGAACGGTGGACCAAGTCGGAGGAAGAGGAAGTCGGGGCTCGTTCTCGAAGCCCGCGTCGCCGTGGTGCGGTGATAGACATTGACCAGCGGGAGCGGGAGTGGCGCGACCAGGACCTGTTGGAACGGAAAGAGCGGCTGGCCAGTGTGACCGGGCATGGACTTAGGGATCGGCGCGCGGCGGAGCGTCGGCGGCAAGCGACGGCCCGGACCGCCGCCCCCCAGCCGGTGCGCAAGGAACCGATCCAGCTCACGGTTCCGATCTCGGTAAAAGAGTTCTGTGCTGCGGTTGGCGCGCCCTTTGTCCTGGTTTCCAAGAAGCTGTTGGACCAGACCGGACGGCTTTGGACGATCAACCAGACGCTGGACGCCGAGCATGCCGAGCTGCTGGCTCTGGAGCTGGGCGTGCCGGTGGAGATTCAGAAGGCCCGCACGGGCCTGGAGTTGCTGGAGGCCGAGTTGGCCAGTCGAGAACGGACCAACCTTCAGCCGCGGCCGCCGGTAGTCGCGATGCTGGGCCATGTGGACCATGGCAAGACCTCGCTGCTGGACGCGATTCGCAAGACGCGGGTGGCGGCCAGCGAAGCCGGGGGAATCACGCAGCATATCGGGGCTTACCGGCTGGACCGCGGGGACTGGCACGTCACCTTCGTGGATACGCCCGGTCATGAAGCCTTCACCGCCATGCGGGCCCGCGGCGCGAACCTGACCGACGTGGTGGTGCTGGTGGTGGCGGCCGACGATGGGGTTATGCCGCAGACGGTCGAGGCCATCGCTCACGCCAAGGCGGCCGGGGTGCCGATCGTGGTCGCCCTCAACAAGATCGATCTGCCGGGGGTGGACCTGAACAAGATTTATTCGCAGTTGACCGAGCAGGGGCTGACTCCGACCGAGTGGGGCGGCAACACGGACGTGATCAAGACCAGCGCGGTCACCGGCCAGGGAATCGACGATCTGGTCGCCCACCTGAGCACTCTGAGCGAACTTCTGGATTTGAAGGCAGATCCGACGGTGCCAGCCCACGGCGTGGTCATTGAGGCTCAGGTACGCGAGGATCGGGGGATCGTGGCCCAGGTTCTGGTCCGCGAGGGCACGCTGCGGCCCGGTCAGGCCATAGTCTGCGGCCCGGGTGCCGGGCGCGTGCGGGCCATCCGTGATGATCGCGGTCGGGTGCTGAAGGAAGCCGGCCCGGGCACGCCGGTGGAAGTATCCGGCCTGGATGACCTGCCCCAGGCCGGCGACCGCCTGTACCAGGTCGATAGTTTGTCCATAGCTAAGCAGATCGCCCAGGAAATCCGCGAGCAGCGTCGGGCGGCCTCCCTGGAAGCCACGGCTCGACCGCGCTCGCTCGAGGCGCTGGTCCGGGAGGGGGCCGAAGGTGGAGTGCCGGAGCTGAACGTCATTGTCCGGGCCGACGTGCAGGGCTCGGTCGAAGTGCTCAAGAAGGCGATGAGCGAGTTCCCGTCGGAGAAGGCCCGGCTGAACGTATTGCACGCCGCCGTCGGGGCGATTACCGAGGCGGATGTCCACCTGGCCAAGGCGTCCGGAGCGATGCTGATCGGGTTCCACGTGGTGGCCGAGGACCGGGCCCGGCAACTGGCCGAGCAGCTCGGCGTGGAGATCCGGCCCTATCGTGTCATCTACGAGCTGCTGGATGATCTGCACAAGGCCCTGGCCGGGCTGCTGGCGCCGATGCAGCGCGAGGAGGTTCGTGGCACCGCCGAAGTGCGGCAGATATTCAACGTCTCCCGGGTCGGCGTGGTGGCCGGATGCTATGTGACCGAGGGGGCTGTGAACAGACAGCACAAGATTCGACTGATCCGCGACGGCCGAGTGGTCGTCGAGGGCAAGGCCATCGCCTCGCTGCGACGGTTCAAGGACGACGCACGGGAAGTGCGGGCCGGGCTGGAGTGCGGCATCAAGATCGAGGAGTTCGACGACGTAAAGCCCGGCGACGTTATTCAAAGCTATGAAGTGGTAGAGGTGCAGGCGGAGCTGTGACCGCCCGACCGGCGGCCCAATCGCTCCGCGGCAGGGTCGGATCAGCGTGACGGCTGGGGCCACCATGGTTGTTGGCGTCCTGCGGGTCCGGTTGGGGGTGTTCGAGGCCCGGTCGCTGAAGGACAAGCGGCGGGTGACCAAGAGCCTGAAGGACCGTCTGGGTGCGCGGCACAACATCTCCATCGCCGAGGTGGACGATCTGGAGCACTGCCAGGCCGCTACCCTGGGTTTGGCGATGGTGGCCAACGAATCGCGGTTCGTCGAAAGTGCCCTGGCCAAAATCGTCGAGGAGATCCGCGCTTTCCCGCGGGCCTCGCTGCTGGAGTACAAGATCGAGCTGGTCTGACCGCTCCCCGGAGGGCTCCTGAGCCGTGTCACGCCGAACTGAGCGAGTCGGCAACCTGATCCGACGGATCATCGCCGAGGCCATCCAGAGCCGCCTTAGCGACCCGCGCATCCCGCCGATCACTTCCCTGACCCGCGTGCAGGTCAGCGACGATTTCTCGACCGCCTGCGTGTATGTCAGCGTGATGGCTCCGCCGCCGCAGCGCGAGCAGTGCCTGCGGGCTCTTCAGAGCGCGGCGGGCCTGCTCCGCCGACAACTGGCGCCCGAGCTGCGCCTGCGAAAGGTCCCCCGCCTGGAGTTCCGGTTGGACGACTCGGTAAAGCGGAGTTTCGACACCGTGCAGGCCATCGACCGGGTCATGCGTGAGTTGGGGCAGGTCCCGGATTATGAGCGAGAGGACGGGGAGGAGGCCGAGGAGCAGGACCAGCAGCCGGAGGATGCCTGAGCAATGCGGGGCGCTACCGAGTGTGCCAAGCGCTTGAAGGTGCTGTTCAACTCCCTGTGGTTGAAGCTGGGAAAGGTTGGCCGCCCCCCGGTTACCGACCCGATCACCCAGTTGATCCTGGGCATTCTGTCTCGCGACACGCCGGAAACCAAGGCCAGCGAGGGGCTGGAGCGGCTCCGCAGCATGGTGGTGGACTACAACGAGCTGCGGGTAATTCCGCCCATCGAACTGGCGGCGGTCTTGTCGGACTTCCCGGACGTGCGAATCAAGTGCGAGGACATATCGCGGGCGCTGAACAGCATCTTCACCCGGGAGCATGCGATATCGCTCGACCGGCTGGCCAACCTCCCCAGGAAGGAGGTGGTAGCGGCCCTGGACGCCATCAGCGGGCTGGAACCGTACACCCGAGCCCGGATTCGTCTGCTGGGGTTGCGGCAGCACGCGATTCCGCTGGACCAGGCCATGTGGGCCTATGCCCGCGCCCAGGGCATAGTTGATCCCCGCTGTCCGCTGGCCGAGGCTCAACAGTTCCTGGAGCGGCAGATCCCGGAGGAAGACGCCTTGGAATTCTTCGCCTTGCTCAAGCGCCAGGCCTGGAGCGAAATGGCCGGGGCCATCAAGCGAGGCGAGGTGGAACCAATCCGCAGCGTCCCGCCCGATCGCACCGCTCGCAACATGCTCCAGACCATTTCCGCGACCGTCTTGGACGAACCCGACCAGCAGTCATCGGCCGAGCGGCAGAAGGCTTCGTCCGTCAAAGCTTCGCCGGCCGGAGTTAGGCGCAAGGCGGCCGCCGTTTCCGGGTCGAAAAGCAAGAGCACCGCGACCGGTCCGGTGGTCGCCTCGACTGGTAGGCTCAAGCTCGCGACCGCCGGTCAAAGCCGGAGTGCTGCGCGGGCACCTAAGGACGAATCCAAGAAGAAGGGAACGGCCAGCGCCGGGAAGACCCGCGCGGGTGGCTCTGGTCCCCCTCGGCGGCGGTAGCTCTCCGCCTTCTCAACCGAGCAAACCACGGATTGGACCGCCGGCCGCAGGTGAGGTCGCCAAACATTAGAGGCCCAACTCTGAGAGCCCGGCGCCTGACAAGATCTTGCCCGGGGGCGCGCCGGCGCGGTTGCAAAGTGGCTGAGGCAGCTATGGTTACGGGTCCAGCAGTTCTTGCCGTGGAGCGGGTCGCCGCATGAACAGCCTCGGCCAAGTAGCGCAATCTGCGCCGCGCTAGGTGTTGGCGGGGGGCAACTGTAACGTGGGTCGCCTGTGCCGGGCGGCGGCCCACCAGGGCGCATGGTTACCGGCCACCCTGCGTCCCGGCGCCGGAGGCCGACCGTCGGCGCCCAAATTCCCATCGGCGGATTGCTTTCTTGCTAGGGACCGGTCAGGCGGCTTGGTCCGGTCTTCGCGGGGAAAGCGATCGATCGCTTCTTCGGCCGGCAGCGCGGCCGGAGTGGCGGGCGCAAATCGGTTGGTCGACGCCGTCGTGACGAGGATTGGATTGCCCGATAAGATCTCGATTGTCCGCCACTCTCGGGCGTTGCGGACAGCCGGGGCCCGGGTGGCGCGCTTGTGGCTGGAACTGGGGAGCAGGCAATGCTGACCGCTTGGATGGTCCCCGTGCTACTGCTGGTTGGGCAGCTTTCTGCCGGCTGCGGGCTGGCGGGCTGGCCGGTGACGGGCGGTCGTGGCCCGGGCCCGGAGGCGGGGATTTGCGAGCGGCCGCGCGGCAGCGCTTCGCAGGTCGTCGGCGGGCAGGTCGAATCGGGGCCTGACCGGGCCAACTTGCCACTGACCAGGATCCAGCCGGCCTATCCGCCGGCGCCGCAAACCAAACCGGAGCCGGAACCGTCCGCGGCGCTGCGGGAGCGTCTGGCGGCGGCCCGCCAGCATCTCGCGGCCCAACGATATCAGGCTGCGATCGCCGAGCTGGATGCGGCGTTGAATCTGCCGGACGGACTTTCTTACGACGTCCTTCTGCTTCTGGCGCACGCCAAACGCGAGGTTGGACGTGGGGGCGAAGCCCGCTTGGCCGTCGAGCGGGCGATTCTGCTGCGCCCGACGGGCAGGGAGGCGCTGCTCCTTCTGGGACGCTTGCACCGTGAGCAGGGGAGGTTGGAGGAGGCGATCGCGTGTTTCCGCAGCGCGACGCTGGCGGGGTCCAGCGACTCGGACGAGCTGTCGGCCAGCCTGGCCTGGTACGAACTGGGCAGCGGTCTGGCGGAAGGCGGCTACTGGCTGGCCGCCGTACAAGCCCTGGAGCATTTTGATCGAGCCGTCTGGGAGGCGTGCCCGGAGCTTCAGCGCCGTCCGGAGGTAGCCGGGATCCTCAAGCAGCACCCCTACGGCGGGCTGCAACAGCGAGTGGAATTGCTGGGCCGGCTGGGTCGCAAAGAGGAACTGGGTCGGACCATGCAATGGGCGTTGTCCACCTGGCCGGGCGACCCATACCTGGAGCGGCTCTACGTTCGGACTCTGCTGGAGGCCGGCCAGGCCGGAGCGGCATTCAATTTCTGCCGTGACCGGCTGACTGCGGAAGTTCGTGGCACCACTTCTCAATCAGCCCAGGTCGAGCAGCCGCGGCTTTCGCTACTGACCTTGGCGATAGAGGCGGCCGGGCAGGCCGGTCAACTGGACCAGTGGGTATCTGAACTGGCTGAGGACGTAGCCCGCGGACAGGGGTTGGAATTGAGCCGGCAGCTCGGACAGCGGCTGGACGCGGCCGGCCAGTATGCTCAGTCGATCCGCCTTTGGCGGGCCCTGGCTGCGGCCCGGCCGACCGATCCCAATCTGGCCTGGGCCTTGGCCGGCGCGCTGAAGGAGTCCGGAGACTTGGCGGCCGCCCTGGATTCGCTGATCGAGTTCGTCCGCCACAGCGCTCAGATCCCCGCGAGCAGCGCGACCGGCACGACTGAGATGCCGCCCGACCGGCTCGCGACCTGGATGCGCAGCTTCGAGGCCACTGACGAACTCCTGCGACTGATCGGCGAGCGCACCGTTCGACCGGACTGCGATTTCGCTGCCTGCACGGTCCTCGCGGCCACGGCCGCCGCGGCCGGACAGACCGAGCTGGCCGAGCGCCTGTTCCAGACCGCGCTGGAGAAGCGTCCGGACTTCGTCCTGGCTCGCCTGGCTTGGGCCCACTTGTTGCTGAACCGCTGTCGGTGGGAGGAAGCTCTGGAGCAGGCGAACCAGGCCCTGGCGACCGTCCCCAACCTGCCGGCGGCGCACTTCCTGGTCGGTGAGGCGTACGCCGGCCTTGACCGGCACGAGGAGGCCGAACAGGCCTATAAGGCGGCTATGGAGGGTCGGCCGGACGAAGTGAGCTATGTCCTGGCCCTGGCCCGACACCACCGCCGGCTCGGCAACCAGTTAGCCGCTCAACGCTACTTTCAGCAGGCCTGGTCGATGGACCGGAGCCTGGGCCGGGCGGTCGAGGAATTGATCGACAGCTACCTTGAGTCCGGCAAGCTGGAGATCGCCCGGGAATGCCTTAGGCAGGCCGAGGGAGCCGATCTTTCGGAAGACGCGCTGCGGCGGATGCGGACCGCATTGCGGTTTGCCGGCGCTCCCATGCAGGCCGAGCACCTGGCCGAGCTGGCCCGACAATTCGATGAGCATCCTGACGATGCGACCACCGGCCTCAAGCTGGCAGCGGGTCTTTATCTTAACGACCGGGCCGACGAGGCCCTGCCGATTCTGGAACGGGTCCAAATTTACGCACCGGACGACGAGCGCCTGGCGTACCTCCTGGCCCGGGTTCATCTGCGACGACTGGAAAATGAAGCGGCCATCAGAGTGCTCGAGCAACTAGTGCAACGGTACCCGCGTCGGCAAAACGCTCTTCGTTTGCTGTCGGAGGCCTACTTGGCCGATTTTCAGCCGCAGGCGGCGAAGGCGGTTATGAAACGCATGCTCGGGCTGGACATGTCCCGTCAGCAGCGTGAGGAGCTGCGCAATCGACTGCTGGCGGCGGACCTGGAATTCGGCCAGTTTGACCAGGCCATCCGGACCGTGGACCAGTGGATCCAGGATGAGCCCCAGGCGGACGAGTGGGTTCGGGCCAAGTTGCGGGTCCTGCTGGCGGCGGGACAGAAGGATGCCGCCCTGGAGCTGGCGGCCCTGCGGCTCGAGCCGATTACCCGGCGGACCGATGAGACCCGCCAGCGGCTGGAGTCGGTTCGCCAGCATCTTAAGGAGCATCCGGAGGATGCCGACGCCCAGGCCCAGGCCGAGAATCTGGAACGCGAACTGACCGGGCAACTGGACGAGTTGCTCGAGCGGCGTTCGGAATACGTCTGGGTCGCCCTGCGGACCGAGCGGTATGAGGCCGCCGAGCCGCGGGTGCGGGCCTGGCTCACCGAGCAGCCCGGGCATCGGCAGATGCTGGAGTGGCTTATCGAAGTCCTGGTCGCGGCCCGTCGTGGGGAGGAGGCCCTGGAGGTCATCGGTGAATTGGTGCCCAGGACCATTTCGGAGGTCATGCGAGCCTACTCCTGGCAGGCTCGGGCTGCCGCCGCCGCCGGTCGCGTCGATCAGGCGGTCGCCCGGCTGACCGGCCTGCTGGAAGAGGGATTCGTTCGCGCTGATGCCGACCTGCGAAGCCAGGTGCGACAGGAAATCGTCGCGCTACTGGCCGAAGCCGGACAGTACGATGACGCCTTGGCCTATTGCGACCGTTGGCTGGCGGACCTGCCTAGCGGGGACCGCGAGGGGCGGATCAGGTTGCTCCGGCTCAAGAGCTACGTGCTCGGCGCGGCCGACCGCCTGGATGAGCAAGTCCCCCTGCTTGAGGAATTGCTGGCCGCCGAGCCTCAGGATGCGGAGCTGAACAACAACCTGGGTTACACTTGGGCGGATCGCGGGGAACGGTTGGACCGGGCCCTGGCGATGATCAAGCTGGCGGTGGCCGCCGAGCCGCTCAATGCGGCCTATCTGGACAGCCTCGGTTGGGTGTACTACAAGCGGGGCGAGTTTGGCCCGGCTCAGCTTTACCTGGCTCGGGCTGTGCGGCTTCAGTCGGGACAGGACCCGGTGGTTTATGACCACCTGGGTGATGCCCAGTACCGGCTGGGCGATGCGCAGGCCGCGCGTCAGGCTTGGCAAACCGCGGCTGACCTGCTGGAAAAGGAGCAGCGGCCGGACCAGCCAGCCCGGGAAGTCCGCCTGCTGGCCGATGTGCGTCGAAAACTGGCCGCCCTGGAGGGGTCCGAGCCGCCTCCGATCGCGCCTACCGCGGACGAGTCGGCGGAGCGTTAGATCGCGATCGCCGCTGCCGACCGGGTCGGGCGGGACTGCAAGGAGTGGTTGACGCGACCGATCGGTGATCGGAAGGTTGAATCACGCGAGCCCATGATTACCCCGCTGGACATCGCCCGACAAGTAGTAGCCGACGAAGCCGAGGCTCTGCGCCGACTGAGTTCCAGTTTCGGGGAGGACTTCGAGCGGCTGCTGGAGACCGTGCTCCGGGCCACTCCGCCGATTATTGTCAGCGGCCTGGGCAAAAGTGGGAACATCGCCCAGAAGATCGCGGCATCGCTGACCAGTACGGGCACCCCAGCCACCTTCATGCACCCGGTGGAGGCTTTGCACGGCGACCTGGGCATCGTTACTCCCGGTCACTGCCTGATCGCTTTGTCACGCAGCGGCAACACCGACGAGATGCTCCGGTTTGTGGCTCATTTCCGTCGGCTGGGTGGACCGGTGATCGGAATTACGCAGAACGACGGGGGTCGGCTTGGCGAGCTTTGCCAACATCTGATCCGGCTTCCCGACGTCCCGGAAGCAGGCCCGCTGGCCCTGGCGCCCACGACCAGTTGCGTGATGATGCTGGCTGCCGGTGACGCCCTGGCCATGGCTCTGCTTCACAAGCGGGGCTTCAGCGCCGAGGATTTCGCCCAGTACCACCCCGAGGGCCCCTTGGGGCGCCGGCTGCTGCTGCGAGCCGGGGATCTGATGCATGCCGGCGACGCCCTGCCAGTCGTGGGTGCCGACCAGTCTTTCGATCAACTGATCATGGAAATGACCCGCAAGCAGTTGGGATTGGCCCTGATCGTCGAACCCGATGGCCGCCTGCTAGGCACCTTCACCGATGGCGACTTGCGGCGGGTCTTCGAGCGGGTGAGCAACCCCCGAACGCTTACTGCTCGGGCGGCCCATTCCAAGAGCCGCCGACCTTCGGCCGCCCCTCCAGTTCCCGTTTCCAGCGTCGGCCCCTCACACCTGGCCGTGGACTGCCTGCGGATAATGCGTCAGGCCCAAATCACCAGCCTGGTGGTCACCGACCAGGGTGGCAAGCCGATCGGTCTGCTGCGTCTGATGGACCTTCTGGAGGCCGGGCTGGGCTAGGCTTCGGCCGGTAACCAGAGGCGCCTGGGCCCGATAACCGCTCGCCGGCCGCTGCGGCCCGGGTTTTTGCCGACAACTTCTCCTGCGCATATCCAATACTAGCTTACAGGTATCCGATACTGCATCCGTGGTGTCGTCGCCCGACTGGGACTTTAGCCTGTCGGAAAGCAGAGCGTGCCCGATAACCGTCACAACCCCCCCCGGCGTGTAACGGTCACGGTGGCTGACGATCGGCTGTCAGCCTGGATCCGGCTCCGGGAGCCTCCTTCTACCGGGTTCATCCCGCCGACGGTGGATGAGGTCCTGGCGGCAATCGACCAGGCCCGGGTCGCGATAACTGACACGGTGCGTCAGCGGGCCGAACAGTGGGTGGAACTCTGCGCCGGATTCACACCCGGAACCCAGGTGCCGCCGGAACTGGCGGGTGAGTTCTTGATCGCGGAGGGCCGGGCACCGGTGGAGGCCGAGGATGGCTTTCTGGAATGGGCACCCGAGCTGGCCGCTTCCCAGAACCAACCCGGCGATGCCGAGCGAGTCGACTACTTCGCGCGCAGCCGGATTTTGACCGTCGCGGCCGGTGCGACTTTGGGGCGGCTGGTCGCGCCCAAGGACGGGCAGCCCGGGGTAGATGTCTTCGGCCACCCACGTCCGCCCCGCAAACCCAAGGGCTTGCCGCTGAAACTCGGTCCCGGAGCGCGGCTGGCCGGCGACGGCTCAGATTTGGTCGTGGCCGAACGGGCTGGGCGGGTGCAGGTACAGGGCGGGCAAGTTCGAGTTGAAGACCTGCTGGTTATCACCGGGGATGTCGATTTCAACTCCGGCAGTGTGGATGCCTGCGTGGACGTCAAGGTCCATGGCACCGTGCGGACCAATTTCAAGGTGCGAACCACCAAGTCCCTCCACGTGGACCGGGTTATCGAAGCGGCCCAGGTGGAGGTGGGTGAGAACCTCATGGTCGGAGGCGGAATCTTCGGACAAGGCCGTCAGGTCCTGGTGCAGGTCGGCGGCAGCCTTACTACCCACCTGATCAACGAGGCCCGGGTCCGAACCGGCGGCGACCTTCGCTTCAAGACCGAGATTCTCAACAGCCGCGTGCACGTGGAGGGTCGCCTGATCGGCGAGCACGGAACCATCATCGGGGGTGACGTCTACGCGCGGGAAGGCATCGTGGTTCGCGTGATCGGGAGCGAGGCTTATGTCTCCACCAATATTGCCGTCGGCCGGCACGTGAACACCCTGCGTCGGGCTGCCCAACTCGGCCAGCAGATCGAGGTTCTGGCCCAGTCCGCCGCCCACATCCGCCAGACCGTGCAGCCTCTGATGGCCAACCTCAAGCGGCTGGGACCCGCCCAGCGCGAACGAGCCACCGAGCTACTGTGCAAGGCGGACGAGATCGAGACCCAGGCCGAAGAGCTGCGTGCCCAGGTGACCAAGCTGATGGAAGATGGTGCTCCGCGCGGCGCGCCGCACATCGTGATCAGCGAAATCGCTCAGCCCGGAACCCGGATCATCTTTAACGGACTTCAGACCCGGATCGCTCATCCGTTGCATGGACCGGTCAGGATCGAGCTTCGGAAGGTCAACGACGCTACTGAAATCGTGGCGGTGAATCAGCGGACGGGATCGGTTACCGTCCTGCCCAGTTGCGATGTCGACCTGAGCGCGCTGCCGCCCGACGAATCTACCCCGACAGGAAAAAAAGATGAACGCAAGCAACCCAGCCCTAGCCCACACCCGGCCTGATCTGGGCAGTGTGGTGACCGAGGTACTCGGCGAGCTGGCCTTCATGCTCACTGATGAACAGCCCCCCGAGCAGTGGCCGGGGACCACCTGGCTGCAAGGGGAGATCGCTTATCGGGGACCGGTTTCCGGCCGGTTGCGCTGCTGGTGCACCCGGGAGCTGGCCGCCCGGCTGGCCGCCAACCTGCTGGGAATCGAAGCCCAGCAGGACGAGGCCCAGATTCGGGCTCCGGACGCGGTCCGCGAGTTCATGAACGTTCTGTGCGGGCAACTCATCACCCGCTGGTACGGCCGGCAGATGGTCTTGAATCTGGCCATTCCCACCGTGCGGGAGTGTTTCCAGTCGCCGCCGATCCACCCCCAGGCCTCGGATGCCTGCCAATTATCGGTCGAAGGAGAGCCGTTGCTCTGCCTGCATGAGCAAGAGTAGCCCAGGAGCGGGACGGGACCATGGCCGACCAAACAGCGCCGGCGTGGGTGCATGCGGAAATCGAGCTGACTCCCAAGGAGTACGAGCTGCTGCGGGCTCTGATCTACGCCCGGAGCGGAATCAACCTGGGCCCGCACAAGCAGCAACTGCTTCGAGCCCGGCTGGGCAAACGCTTGCGCAGCGGTCGGTTCACCTCCTACCGGGCCTACTACGAGTTCGTGCGAAACGACCCCACCGGACGGGAGCTCAGCGCCCTGATCGATGCCGTCTCCACCAACACGACCCATTTGTTTCGGGAGCGCCAGCATTTCGATTTCCTGGCCCAGTCCCTGAAAGCCAGGTTGGAAGACCGGCGCTGGTGCGCCGCCAACCAGCCCCTGCGCATCTGGAGCGCGGGCTGCTCCAGCGGCGAAGAACCGTACTCGATCGCCATGACCGTGGATGACGTGGTCGGCTCCAAGCTGGAGTGGAAAATCCTGGCCACCGACATCTCCACCCGCATGCTGGAACGGGCCAGAGCCGGACTGTATGAGGTCCACCGGCTGGGAACCGTGCCGGCCGGTTTCCGACAGCGTTACTTCATTCGCAGCCCAGCCAACGGCCCGACATCCGTCGAGGTCATTCCGCGACTGAAAAAACACATCACCTTCTCCTACCTCAACCTGATGGCGGAACGGTTCCCGTTCACGCACGGGTTCCATTACATCTTTTGCCGGAACGTGATGATTTACTTCGACCGGCTGACCCAGGAACGTGTGATCGCGAAGTTCACCGCCCATCTCCGACCCGGAGGGTATCTGATAGTCGGACACTCCGAGAGTCTGCATGGCCTCCAGCACTCGCTCCAGTATGTGCAGCCGACCGTTTACCGGAGACCCGGCTCATGACCGCCCGGCCGTCCGGCCCGATTCGCGCCCTGATCGTGGACGACTGCGGGCCGTGGGCCCGAAGCCTGACCGCGGAACTGGAGCAGGCCGGGGATATACACGCGGTCTGTATCGAGGGCGAGCTGGGCCAGTTGCGCGCCCAGCTTCTGCAATTCCATCCCGAAGTCATCGTCTTGGATCTTGGACTGCGGCAGGCCAGCCCCCTGGAGCTGCTGTCCAAGTTGCGAGCCTACTACCCGGTCCCGGTCATCGTGTCCGCCTCCGCCGACCAGGCCGCACGGGCCATCCAGGCCATGCAACGCGGTGCGCTGGAGGCGGTGCGCAAGCCGGACCATGGGACCCAGGACCTCCTCCGAGCCTTCGCTTCCGGACTGGCCGCGAAAATCCGCCTCGCGGCCTGTATGGCTCGACCGGTGCCACTGAGACCCCAAGGGGCGGCTCGGCTTTCCTCCTTCCGTGCGGCTGGACTCGAGCCGGGCGACTACCTGGTCGCCATCGGGGCCTCCACCGGCGGCACCAACGCCATCGAGACCCTGCTTCGACGGGTGCCCGCGGACTGGCCTCCCACGGTCATGGTGCAGCACATGCCCGCGGGTTTCACCGGTTCCTTTGCCGGGCGGTTGAACAGCCTCAGTGCCATCCAGGTCCGTGAAGCTGAGGAGGGGCAGGTAGTGCGGCCCGGTCAGGCGGTCATTGCCCGCGGCGATACGCATCTGGTCGTTCGACGGGCCGGCCGCCAGTGGTGTGTCCGCTACACGGACCAGCGTTTGGTGAACTGCCACTGTCCTAGCGTCGATGTACTGATGGACTCGGTGGCTACGGCGGCCGGTGCGCGAGGCGTCGGCATCTTGCTGACCGGCATGGGTGAGGACGGGGCCCGGGGCCTGTTGAAAATGCGCCAGGCCGGAGCGATAACCATGGCCCAGGATCAGGCCTCGTGCGTGGTCTACGGAATGCCCAAGGCGGCAGTCGAAATGGGGGCTGTGGCCGTGACCGCCCCGCCGCAGGACATGCCGGCCTTGGTTCTCCAGGCACTGGTGCAGCGCGGACCCCAATCCGCGCGCCCCCCGGGCTACCCATGGGCAAAGCCGGGCCGAATAACCCCCGACCCGATTCCACCAGCTCCGCGAGTCGGGTAGTTTGAATGCCATGCTCCAGCGCGAAGTCTCTACCGTTGGCCAGCCGACGCCGGCCGAGCCGGCCGCTGAGCCGACCCGCCTGCGCCTGTGCATCATTGTCGCTGCGCCGTCCTCGATCGAGGTGATCTATCGCGGGCGCCTGGAATACCTGCGCGAGCAGGGCTTCGACGTCACCGTAGTATGTTCACCTTCCGACCGGGACGATGCCATCCGGGCTCGGGGCGTCCGCTTGTATACCGCGCCACTGACGCGGGCCATTACGCCATGGAAGGACTTGCACGCCTTGTGGCGGATCTGGCGGCTCCTGCGACGCGAACGGTTCGATTTGGTGGAGGTGGGGTTTCCCAAATCGGCCCTGATCGGTTCGCTGGCGGCGTGGTTGGCCCGCGTCCAATGCACCATCCACATGCTGCACGGCCTGGCTTACGAGAACACTCGCGGCCTGCTTTTTCACCTGCTGCGCCTGTCGACCATCGTTCCTTGCCACTTGGCGGACGTTACCATCAGCGTTTCACCATCGGTCCGTCACCGGGCTCGGGCTGACCGGGTATGCCGTGACGACCGGATCATGGTGCTGGGCAGCGGGAGCTTCGGAGGAGTGGACCTGGAGCAGTTCTCGCCTGCCCGTCGTCATTTGGGCTGCTCGGTACGGACTGGCTTGGCTATCGGACCGGACCAGGTCGTGGTGGGGTACGGGGGCCGCCTTACCCGCCCCAAAGGTGTCGTCGAGCTGGTGACCGCGTTCCGCCAGGCCAGCAAGTCGATGCCCAATCTCGTGCTGCTACTGGTTGGCGACTACGAGGCTCGAGAGCGTCCGCCGGCCGAGGTCATCCAGTTTGTGGCCAACAGCCCGATGGTTCGCCATGTGGGCTGGCAGACCGACCCGGTGCCCTATTACGCAGCCATGGACGTGTTGGTTTTGCCCAGCCACCGCGAGGGCATGCCCACCGTGCTCTTGGAGGCGGCCGCCATGGGCCTGCCGACCATCGCCAGCGATGCGACTGGCTGCCGCGACGGCATGGTCGCCGGTCAGACCGGCCTTCAGTTTCCAGTTGGCGACGTGGCCACGCTACGGGACTGCATATTGAAACTGGCCGGCGATCCCGAACTGCGTCGTCGTATGGGCCAGGCCGGCCGACGCTGGGTCGCGGAACATTTCGATCATCGGCGGGTCTGGAAGCTGTACGCCGACGAATATCGCAGACGGGCACTTCAGGCCCGGCGTTGAGTTCGAGTGGATCGCTCCGTACGATGCGTCCATCGCGTGCGAATGGTTGCCCGGCCGGCGGATCGTCCCCCGCAGTGGGCCCCCTCGAGGAATGCTCCTGTTTCCGGCGCCGGGTTCGTCGAACTGATCGCATGAAGTGGTCTCCGCAAACCATCCGACTGGTTGATATCGCCTGCAAGGAAGACCTTGGTCGGGCCGGCGACATAACCTCGGCTTTGCTTCCGGAAAGCGCCGCCGAGATTACCGGACGAATAGTTGCCCGTCAGCGCGGCGTGGTTTGCGGGCTGGAGCTGGGGCCGCTGGTGTGCCGGGCTTTCGCCAAGCGTCTGGGCCGGCCGATCCACTTTCTGCCGGCCGGCGCCGGCCAGGCCGACTTCAAAGACGCGGACCACGTTTCCGCCGGCACTTGCGTCGCGGTGGTCCGGGGCCCGAGGATCGTCGTCCTGGCCTGCGAACGCACGTTGCTCAACTTTTTGGGGCGCCTTAGCGGGGTCGCCACCCTAACCCGCCGCTTCGTCGAACTGGCTCGCCGGGCAAACCCCGAGGTCGCTGTTTTTGACACCCGCAAGACCTTGCCCGGCTGGCGCGAGCTGGACAAGTACGCGGTCCGCTGCGGCGGCGGCACCAACCATCGGCACGGCCTCTACGACGCAGTGCTTCTTAAAGACAACCACTTGGCCGGCATCCCAACCGATCGCTTGGCGAGCTTCATTTCGGAGGTACTCGGCCGGCTGACGTTGAGGCCCGATTTTGTGGAAGTCGAGGTGGACAACCTCGAGCAAATGGCCGAGGTCTGCCGCGTGCCGGACGTAAATGCCGTCCTCCTGGACAACTTCACTCCAGAGCAATTGCGGGCCGCCGTCGATTATCGCAACCGCCTGGGATTGGCCGGGAAGCTGGCCCTGGAGGCCAGCGGAGGGGTCACCCTGGAAAATATCGGCGAGATCGCCGCCACCGGCGTCGACCGCATTTCCGTCGGGGCCTTGACCCATTCGGCCGCCTGGCTCGATCTGGGACTGGACTTCTGACCAACCACGGTCTGGGTCGGCGCCGGTATCGGCCGTTATCCCGCTTCGGGCCGGGTCAGGAGTGGTCGCAAATCGTCGGCAACCGCGTCGCAGGCGGCCGCAACTGCGGCTTGCCAATCCTGCCCGAAACGGGCCAGATAGGCCGGCTGACGAAACGCATAGATCACCGAGCGGGAGGCGTTGATGACCGCCCCACGTCCGCCGGGCAGAAAGCACGGACCGCAACTCTCCGCCGTCGCCCCCTGGGCACCGTAGCCCGGTACCAGCCACGGCGTGCGCGGCAGAGCGGCCCGCAGCGCCGCCGTGCTGGCCGGATCCTTCGGCGCCACGACCGCTCCCACGCACGACAGGCCGCAGTTGCCGATCAGGCCAGGCTGATCACCCCAGCGGCGAACCAACTCCGCCAAATGCTGATAGAAACGAAGCTCCTGGCCGAACTCGTGGACCTGATCGGCACCGGGCTCGGATGGTCGGACCAGCACATACACGCCTTTCCCTTCCTCCCGAGCCAGCTCGATGAACGGTCTTACGGCGTTTTCGCCGAGGTAGCCCGCCACGGTCACCGCATCGGGGATGCATTCGGCCGGCACGTCCTCCAGTGACGGCCTGGCCAGGTGACCGCGGGCGTAGAGCTGAGCGGTCGAGCCGATGTCGCCACGCTTGATATCGCCGATTACCAGTAGACCGCACCGGTGTGCGTGGGCCACCATGCGGTAGTACGCACTCAGCCCTTCGCCATAGAAAGCCTCGAAGAAGCCGGCATTGATTTTCACTGCCGGCACCCGCCGCGCCACCAGCTCGATTATCCGACGTGAGAAGGACTCGATGGCCGCGACCGAAGTTGACAATCGCCGATCAGCCGGCTGAAGTTCCTGGGGCAGGTACTCCAGGACGGGGTCGATTCCGACCACGGCCGGCGTCGCCCGCGCCTGCACAGCCACGGCCAGGCGATCGGCAAAGTGCTCAGCCACGCCGATTACCGCCTCACGCGCTCAGCACCGGTGGTGATCTCCACCGGCTGAGTGCTCCTGGCAGCGCCCTGAGAAACCGCGCCCGCGTCGGTGGAAATATCGGGCCTGCCAGCCGCCAACCCATCCGCGACCCCGCCTAGTTCGCCTTTCAGCGGGCTGTCAAACGTGCCAGCACTTCGCGCTCGTGGCCCTCCGGCCGCACATTCTGAAAACAGTGCTCGACACGCCCGTGCGGGTCGATCAGAAACGTCGTCCGAGCAACGCCTGCGGAAATCGTTCCCTGCCGGCGTTTCTCCACCCACACCCCGTAACGCTCGGCCACCTGGTGACCGTCGTCGGAAAGCAGCGGAAAAGTCAGCCCATACTTAAGTGCGAAACTCCGGTGACTCTCCACCGAATCCGGCGAAACGCCTAGAACCACGGCGTCGCAGTCGGCAAACTCGCCAAGCCGGTCGCGAAAGCCACACGCCTCAACCGTGCAGCCCGGACTGTCGTCCCTGGGGTAGAAGTACAGCACCACGCGCCGTCCGCGGTAGTCTGACAGGCTGTGGGTTCGCCCCATTTCGTCCGGCAGCGAGAAGTCGGGGGCTGCGTCGCCGACCTGCAACCTCGGCATCGGCGGAGCCCTGCCCAGGGGCACTGCTTCCGCATCCACGGTAGGACCCGACGATGTGTCTGGGCTGTCGAACTCTGACTGGGGAGCGCCTTGCGGTTGCGACGCGGGCGGCGTGATCGGCTCGGCCTCGACGACCGGAGGCGGCGTCACCGGCGGCGCGACCGGCTGGGGCGGCAGTTGCGGCCTGGGGCGAGCGACCCGCTTGCGCAGGCCCGTCGCGGCTCTCTTGGCCGGCGCCCTGGCCGCGCGTTTGACCTTCCGGGCAACTTTTTTCCTGGCGGCCTTCGTCACTCGTTTCGACTTGCGCGCCGCTCGCAAGCGCTTCGCAACTTTCTTGGTCGCTTTTCGCCTGACGACTTTGGCTCGCTTGGTCCCGCGTCGGGTAGCCTTCTTCTTTGCCATGGCGCTCCCTCGTGAAGAAGTGCAGAAACGGTCAGATGCACACCCTTTCCCGGCCGGCCTGGTGCCGACCGATCCGCCCTTTTGGCGGCCACAGATTATGCCCAGCGGCGGTGACGGTCACAACTGTCGCGGCAGGTATTCTTCGTATGGCAGTACGGCTGAGATTGCGCCCGCCAAGCGGCTGGTTGGAGGTGGCGAGAAACGGATCTCCGTAACCGCGCACGGCTATTCGATTGCGGAACACCCCTCGTGCCCGGCACCTTTGCTCAGCGCTCCAGGCGGGACTTGCGTTGGCCGACCCTGCTCGGTCTTGGATCAGTCCCCACTATCACGCCGGACTCTGGCCTGGCCAGGTATCGGGAAGGCTTGGCGGGCAGTACTCCGCCGATCTGAGCCGGTAGTGGATGCGCCGCAGTCGCCGGGCCGCCCCACCCAGCGACGCCGACGCCGCGGGTCGCCGCTCCGCGAATGCTTGCAGGCCCACCGCGGCCACTCATGGCGGTCCGGACCCCACCCCACCACGAGCCGATGGGTGCGCCGGGCTGTAGCCACAACTCGTTGTATGGTAAGAACTTGAATTCGACCGCCGGTTGACCGATTGCCGCCGCCTCCTGGGGGGTAAGCTCGGGCTCCTTCAGAATTGGAACGAGCCGCGGCCCGGCTGGAGCGGCCGGCCTCTCCACCGCGACGGTTATCGGTACGCTCGGCTCGGCGGCGGCAATCGTCGGTAGCTCGTCGTGGCTGGGGGCGACCGTCACGGCCGCGTTGTCGCCGACGCATCCCACCAGCCAGCAAGCGATCGACAACGCCAAAATGGTCGGGACGTGACGGATCGGGTACCGTGACTTGCTGGCCGCGGGTCGCATGCCCCATCGCTAACCGATTCCCATGAAGTTGGCAAGCAGTTTATCGCCTTCGCGGGTCAGAAAACTCTCCGGGTGAAACTGGATGCCGTCGAGGGGCCACTGCCGGTGGCGGATCGCCATGATCTCCGTTGGGTCATCCTGGCAAGTCGCGCTAACCACGAAATCTTTCGGCAGCGTGCCCGGTTGGATGACCAACGAGTGGTAGCGGGCGGCCTCGAACGGGTTGCTCAGGCCCCTGAAAATGCCCTGCCCGTCGTGGCAAATCAGACTGGTCTTGCCGTGCATGAGCCGTCGGGCCCGAACTATCCGGGCACCGTACACATAGCCGATGCACTGGTGCCCCAGGCACACGCCCAGCAGCGGCACCCGACCGGCAAAGTGACGGATCACCTGCTTGCTGATCCCACCCTGAAGCGGCGTGCACGGCCCGGGCGAGATGATGATCCGCTCCGGTCGTTGAGCCTCAAGCTGTTCGACGCTGATCCGGTCGTTCCGATAAACCTGGATTTCCAGGCCCGGCTCCAGCCCGCCGATCCGCTGCACCAGGTTGTAGGTGAACGAATCGTAGTTGTCGATTATGACGATCCTCACCCGCACTCACCAGCCCGGGGCCCACATGTATAGCAATTGCGGCGAAGGATTAGTCAGCCAATCCGGCAGCTCCACGTTGATCAGGTTGACCTGGCCCGTGGCACCGTCAGTGTGAGAATAGATGTTCGCCCGGTAAGCCAGCGGACGCCCGTACTGAACCACTTTTACTTTCAATCCGCCAATCCCGGCGGCCTGCTTGGCCGCGATGATGGCATCGTGCGGCGTGCCGATCGCGTCGACCAGCCCGCATTCTTTGGCCTCTGGTCCCAGGAAGACTCGCCCGTCGGCCAATTGCCGGAGCCGCTCCGGAGGCACATTCCGGCGGGCCTGGCCCACGACCGCCAGGAAGCGTTCGTACATTCCGTCGATCAATCCCTGGAATACCGCTCGTTCGCCTTCGTCCATCTCCCGGAAGGGCGAACCCATGTCCTTGAAGGCCCCGCTCTTGATGACGTTCATGCGCAGCCCGATCTTGAGCATCGTGCCCGAGATTTCCGGGGCGATCATGACCACACCGATGCTACCGGTGACGGTGGTCGGCAGGGCGTAGATCCGGTCGGCCGCGCAGGCCAGGTAGTAGCCGCCGGAAGCTGCCACGTCCAGCAGCGCAGCGATGATGGGCTTGCCGGTCCGCTGCCGGAATCGGCCCAGCTCGGCGTACATCAGGTCGGTGGCGGTGACCCCGCCGCCCGGGGAGTTGATCCGCAGCACGACCGCCTTGACGTTGGGGTCGCGGGCGGCCTTATCCAGCTTCTCGGTCAGCAGCGAGACCGGGTTCTCGCCGGCAATCCCCAGCAGCGAGGCCGAGCGGGTGTTCTGCAACACCCCGTCCACATCGACCAGCGCGATCTTCCGGGTCGCCCAGACGCTTTCGCTCAGTACGACTTCCTCGGTCAGCCCCTGTTTGGCCGGCACCGGCGTAACCACGAACGAGGTCGGACCGCAACCGGCCAGCAGCAGGAAGGCCGCGCACGCGATCACAGCCACGTAGCCGCCGCCCCGGCCTGCCGATCCGGTCCTCGCACATACTGCCGGAGGCCAAGTCGCCGACTTGACCGCCAACCCTGTCCCGTCACTGGTGGATGCCGTCAGTTCAGCAGCACCGATGCAGCTTACAGACTCTCTCATGGCGACTCCCGTTGGCTGGCGACCGCCGGTCATCTATACTGCACCCACGGCCGACTTGACTGGCTGGCAGAGGTGCATCAGCCGGGATGATACGAGTTTCCGCCCGCGATTTCGACCGGGCCGTGGAGCAGGCCCTGGCGGCATTGCCGCCTGAGTTCCGCCGCTACCTGGAAAACGTCATCATCGAAGTTCGTGGCCGCCCCGACCGCAAGCTGATGAAAGAACACGGTGTGCCGGACGACCTGCTGGGGCTGTATCTCGGCGTGCCCCTGGAGGAGAAAGGGCCAGCCCAGCCGCCGGTGCCGGTCCCCGACCGAATCCTGATCTTCCGCGATAATCTGTGTGAAATGTGCGAATCCTGGGACGAACTCGTGGAAGAAATAGGGACGACCGTACTCCACGAAATCGGGCATCACTTCGGGCTGGACGAGCAGCGGCTGGAAGAGCTGGGCTTTGAGTGAGGGCAGTTGTGGAGAGCGACTATTCAAGATGCGGGAAGCGCGGGTGCGGGCGGTGCTCGCCGGCCGCGACCGTTGGGCGCCGGGACTGGTCGGGTTGGGCCTGTCTGTTTATGGCGGGGGCGGTCGGATTAACGGGGCCGGCGGGCGCGGCTGGTCAGTCCTTGCCGGGGCCAGTCCACCCGTCGACTACCCAGTCGCAAGTCAGGGCTGAAAAGGAGCGCCAAGCGCAGGCCACCGCCCGGCGGCTGTGCGAAGCCGGCGCCAGGTACCTCTTATCGGCCCAGCAGGCCGACGGCGGCTGGGCTTCGCAAACCGGGCCGGGGGTGTCGGCCCTGGCGCTGAAGGCCCTGATTCAGGAGCCGGGCGTCGGGCCGCAACATCCGGCAGTCCGACGCGGGCTGGAGTTCGTGCTCCGCTCGCAGCGCGAGGACGGAGGCATTTACTCGGCCGAAGGCCTGCTGAAAAACTACGAAAGCAGTGTCGCCCTGGCCACCCTGGCCGCTCTGGGCGACCCGGCCTACCGGCCGCAGATCGCCGCCTTGCAGAAGTTCCTGATCGACAACCAGTGGGATGAGGGCGAGGGCAAGTCGTTGGACGATCCCTGGTATGGCGGCGCCGGCTACGGCCAGGGCAAGCGCCCGGATTTGTCCAACACTCAGATGATGCTGGAGGCCCTGCACGACAGCGGCCTGCCGCCAGATCACCCGGTCTACAGGAAGGCGCTGGCGTTCATTCAACGCTGCCAGATGCTCGGCGAAAACAACGACCAGGTGTTTGCGAAAGGGTCGCGGCAGGGGGGGTTCATCTACAGCCCGGTCAACGGTGGCGAAAGCAAGGCCGGCCTGATCGAAATCGACGGACGCACCGAGCTGCGCTGCTACGGCTCGATGACCTACGCCGGCTTCAAGAGCATGCTGTATGCCGGCTTGAGTCGTAATGATCCCCGGGTCCAGGCCGCCCTGAGCTGGATTAAACAGCATTGGACACTGGATTCCAACCCGAACTTCCCACAGGCCCAGTCCGAGGAAGGGCTCTTCTATTTCTACCATGTGTTCGCGCGGGCTTTGCAGGCCTGGGGCGAGCCGGCGATTGTCGACCAGACCGGCCGGGAGCATGTCTGGCGATCTGAGCTGGTCCACAAGCTGGCCGACATTCAGCGACCGGATGGAAGCTGGGTCAATGCCGCCGACCGGTGGATGGAGGGGCTGCCCGAGCTGACCACCGCTTACGCCCTGCTGGCCTTTCAGGCCGCCTATCCCGCCTCGCAGTAAGCTCGGCGGCTCGTCGGCCGCGTTCCATCATGCCCGGCCGCGGCTAGTCAGCGCCGCCGGCGATCGCCGGCCCGACGATCTCCACCTCCCGCACGCAGTCGATAACCGTCCCGTCGACCCATTTGATCGCCGCAACGACCCGGTCGCCGAACTTCGGCGGCGCGGGCGGGCCGCCGCA
>Ga0136652_1000355_pt1 | contig 22746 bp, 19 predicted proteins | sample ConPoolayeEmetaG_FD_94864 | JGI IMG/M metagenome (GOLD analysis project Ga0136652, IMG submission 94864) | Hot spring microbial mat communities from California, USA to study Microbial Dark Matter (Phase II) - Cone Pool mat layer E metaG... ...
AAAGGGGATAAAAAGGGGATGTAAAAAATAGTTAAATGAAAAATTTTGTATAAAAATCTCCCTTTAGAGGACTCTTAGAGTCAAAAAATCACTCTTTAAAATCTCTATCGGCAATTTTAGGTAAAAATGAATTAGTTGAAATATAATGATAAAACAAAATAAAATTTATTATATGCCTGAGAAGATAAATAAAAAGTTAAAACTAATAAAGCGGAAAAAATATGATATTGCCATTGCAAAATATACAAAAATCATACAAGAGCAACCAAACAATTATCAGGCATATAAAGAAAGAGGGAATGCTTATTACAGAAAAAAACTTTACCATCTTGCAATAGCTGACTACACTAAAGCAATTGAGTTAAAGCCGGATTATTTTCTTGCCTATAATAATCGCGGTATAGTTTATTCAGTTTTAGGACTTTATGAGCTTGCAATAGCTGACTACAACAAGGCAATTGAGTTAAAACCTAACAATGGCATGCCTTACAACAATAGAGGATTTACGTATCTATTAATGGGTAAGCTGGAGGAGGCTGAGAGGGATATAAAAAAATCAGTAGAACTTAATCCAAATAATATTTATGCACTGAACAGCATGGCAGAGCTTTTTGCAGCCAAAGGAATGCCAGAAGAAGCATGTGAGTGGCTTATAAAAGCGATTAAAAAGGGTTATAATAACTGGAATTATCTTAAAACATCAAAAACATATGATCCTATCAGACATCATCCATGCTTTCAAAGCATTCTAAAGGAAAGAATTAAAGCCTTCCAACACCAAAATAGTTAAATCCTAATTTTTTTACCTTTTCAGGTTCATAAATGTTTCTCAAATCAAAGAAAAGATTTCCTTTCATGAGTTTTTTAATTTTTTCAAGATCAAGATTTCTGAATTGATTCCATTCAGTAACAATTACTATTGCATCTGCATCTTTGGCAACAGAGTATGCATCTGTGCAGTAAATAATATCAGAGAAAATTGTTTTGGTATTATGAATTGCTGCTGGATCATAGACTTTCAAAGTAGCTTTTCTCTCATGAAGAGATTTAATTATGTATAAGGAAGGCGCTTCTCTGATGTCATCTGTATTTGGTTTAAATGATAAACCAAGTATGCCGATAATTTTTCCTTCTACATTTCCATTAAAGGAATTTATTATTTTTTCTGTTAATCTTTCTCTCTGTCTTTGATTTGCTTTAATTGCAGCTTTAACGATGCCAAGATTAACTCCTTTTGCTTCAGCCATTTTTACAAGAGCAGTTGTGTCTTTAGGCAGACATGAGCCTCCAAAACCAATACCAGCATGTAAAAATTTTGGACCAATCCTTCCATCAAGTCCCATAGCCTTTGCAACTGTGTTTACATTTGCACCGACTACCTCACACAGTTCAGCTATTTCATTGATAAAAGATATTTTCGTAGCAAGAAAGCTGTTTGTAGCATATTTTATCAGTTCAGCTGTAGCAATATCAGTAATTACAAATGGTGTTTCAATTAAATATAAAGGTCTGTAAAGATCTTTCATTATTGCAACTGCCTGCTCACTTTCAGCTCCTATAACAACCCTGTTAGGACGCATAAAATCCTCAACAGCAGAGCCTTCTCTTAAAAATTCAGGATTTGAGACAATATCAAAATTAACAGTGTTTTTAAGATTTTGTCTAATTATTTCTTTTATCTTAAAGCCTGTTCCTACAGGCACAGTGCTTTTCGTAACAATAACTTTATAGCTATTCATATTTTTTGCAATCTCTTTTGCAACCTCTTCCACATATTCAAGATTTGCTGAACCATCTCCACGAGGAGGTGTCCCTACCGCTATAAATACAACAAGAGACTCATCAACAGCCTCATCTATGCGGTTTGTAAATCTGAGTCTTCCTTCATTTATATTTCTTTTTACTATATCTTCAAGCCCTGGTTCATAAAATGGAATTATTCCCTGTCTGAGCTTGTCAATCTTATCTTTGTCTTTATCCACACAGGTAACAAAAACTCCAAATTCTGCAAAACATGCTCCCGTTACAAGTCCAACATAACCTGTGCCAATTATTCCTATATGCATTGAATGCTCCTCGGAATTTAATTTCTATTATAACTTAAAAAGCCGTGGTTTCGTTTAACCACGGCTTTAAACGTCCCCAAGGGGATTTGAACCCCTGTTACCGCCTTGAAAGGGCGATGTCCTGGGCCTGGCTAGACGATGGGGACATAACAATGAGCCGCGTTGGATTCGAACCAACGACACCCGCCTTAAAAGGGCGGTGCTCTGCCTGCTGAGCTAGCGGCCCAAAAAATCAATTTTAATAATCTAAACTTTTTGGGAGATTTTTGTCAAACCTTATTTTATGAACTTTTAAATGGGCAGGGACGGAATCGAACCGCCGACACGGGGCTTTTCAGGCCCCTGCTCTACCGACTGAGCTACCTGCCCGTATAATAAAAAACATTTAAAAATAATACATTTTATCTTAAAAAGTCAAACTTACCTTATTTTGTAAGGTAATTATTGACACAGAATATCAAAATTTAAAAAATAAATACACAATGAATCAAAAAATATTTATTGGGACATCTGGATGGCAATATGGACACTGGAGAGGAGTATTTTATCCACAGGATTTAAAATATTCAGAGTGGTTTGGATTTTACTGTAAATATTTTTCTACAGTTGAAATAAATGTAACATTTTATAGGGATGTGAGACCATCAACATTTCAGAAGTGGTATTCAATAACTCCAGACGAATTTTTGTTTTCAGTAAAAACTTCAAGGCAGATAACACATTTTAAAAAACTTAAAGCAACTCAGGAACTGGTTGATAATTTTCTAAACAGGGTAGCATTCTTAAAGGAAAAACTTGGAGTAATACTGATTCAGCTTCCACCGAGTTTAAAATTTGACGAGTCTGTCATAAAAGATTTCTTTTCAATCCTTGATAAGGATTACAGATATACGATTGAAGTTCGCAATAAAACCTTTATAGATGATGTATTTTTTAATATTTTGAAAGAAAACAATATTGCTTTCTGTATTTCTGATTCCGCAGGAAGATATCCTTTTTATGAAACAATAACTGCTGATTTTGTTTATATAAGATTGCACGGCTCCCAAAGACTTTATGCTTCAGAATATACAGAGGAAGAGCTAAAACAATGGTGTCAAAAAATTAAATCATGGAACAAAATCACATATGTTTACTTTGATAATGATTATATGGGGTATGCTGTAAAAAACGCTCTTCAGTTAAAAAATATGCTTACCTGCAATTTTCAGGTTCAAAAATAGGACAGGTTCCATCACTTTTTTGGTTTGAGAGATTTTTTGCAAGTAAATATCCTTTTATATTGTCTGTTCCAATAATGAATTTTTTTTCAGCACCTTCATTACAGAATAGTACAGGAACAGATTCTATCCCAAGTGATTTAAGAGTGCCGCTCACTTTTTTGGCTTCAACAGTCTTAACAGATATTGAGTGCAATTTACAGAATTGAATTATTTCCTCACAGTGTGGACAATCCTTTGAAAATACAAGAACATATTTAGATGATGTAATATGACCTATTTGAGAATTTACAAGATAAGTTGCAAAAAATACACAAACACATGCCAGAAATGCGACAATTAGTTCTTTTTTTCCCTGAAAAAGCCTTGTTACAGCAGATATAAATAAGGTCCCAAAAATTATAATGCAGAAAAGACAGAACTCATTAATGAAGAAGCTCTGAAATCCGACCAGATATCCTTCAACTGCAAGAGCAACACTTAAAATAATTTCTTCAATCTTCAGTTTTTTTAATTTTTCAAATCCTAAAGAAAGAAAAAACAGTATTCCAAATAGGAAGATTCCACTTACAAGGAGTATTATTTCTCCTCCTTTTACAAAGCTTTCAACAATTTTACATCCCTCTGTTCTACATAAACTCTTACCAGAAAGATGATATACTGTTTCCAGAAATGTCACGAAGAAACCTGAAAGATAAAATATAGCGGGTGGATTAAAAAGTTTTTTTATCTTCATAAAATTAATATAGCATAAAAAATAGAAAAAATTTTTTAAAATATGTATAATTTAATAATTTTGCTTCAAACTCACATTATGGAAAAAGAACTTCTCAATGAGCAGGAAATAGAAAGAATCCTTATGAGGATAACTCATGAGATTTTGGAAAAAAATAAGGGTGCTGAAAATATCTGTCTAATAGGAATTGTTACAGGTGGAGTTTATCTTGCTGAAAGAATAAGAAATAAAATAAAGGAAGCAGAGGGAATGGATGTTCCGCTTGGAAGTCTTGACATCTCCTTTTACAGAGACGATATAAATTTGGCTAAGAAACATAGAGTTATAAAGCCCACAAATATTCCTTTCAGTATAGATGGCAAGAAAGTTATTCTTGTTGATGATGTTTTTTATACAGGAAGATCAACCCGTGCAGCAATGGATGCTTTGATGGACTTTGGAAGGCCTGCCGAGATTCAGCTTGCTGTTCTGATTGACAGAGGACATAGGGAACTACCAATAATGGCTAATTACACAGGCAAATTTATTCCTACTTCAAGAAATGAAAAAATAAAAGTTTATCTGAAAGAGATTTCAGGAAAAGATTCCGTTGTTTTGATTGTTTAATGAAGGATCTCGTTGGAATAAAAGATATTTCAAGGCAGGAGATTGAGGAAATACTCGATACTGCTAAGGCTTTTAAAGAAGTTCTGCAAAGAGACATAAAAAAAGTTCCAACACTTAGAGGTAGAACTGCTATAAATCTTTTTTTTGAGCCATCCACAAGAACAAGAACATCATTTGAACTTGCTGAGAAGCGTCTCAGCCTTGATGTTCTTAATTTTTCTGTCAGTACAAGCAGTGTTGTGAAGGGTGAAACACTCTATGATACTTTGAAGACAATAGAGTCTTACAATGTTGACTATATTGTGATTAGACATTCTTCCTCTGGAGCAGCAAGATTTGTGGCAGATCATACCCCTGCTTCTGTTATAAATGCTGGAGATGGAACAAATGAGCATCCAACACAGGCATTGCTTGATGCATTCAGCATTCTTGAGGTTAAAGGAAGGCTTGATGGACTCAAAATCGCTATAGTTGGAGACATAATCCATAGCAGGGTTGCTCGTTCAAATCTTTATCTTTTGAGCAAATTTGATACAGAGATAAGATTTGTAGGTCCCCCGACACTTCTTCCTCAGGATGTTCCTGATAATGTAAAGATTTTTTATGATCTGAAAGAAGGGGTGAAGGATTCTGATGTTGTTATGCTTCTCAGAATTCAGCTTGAAAGACAAAATGCTGCTTTTATTCCTTCCCTGAAAGAGTATTTTCATCTCTGGGGTGTTAAGAAAGATACTTTTTCCTACTTAAAGGACGATGTAATAATAATGCATCCCGGTCCAATGAACAGAGGTGTTGAGATTTCAACAGAAGTTGCAGACAGCTCCCGCTCAATAATTCTGAAACAGGTAACAAACGGGATTGCAACAAGAATGGCTGTTATTTATCTTCTAACTCCAAAGGAGGCATAGTTGAATATTAAAATTTACAACGCTTACATAATTGACCCTTTTACGAATAAAGAAGGAATTGCCAATATAAATATTGAGGATGGAATTATTTCAGAGATTCAATTTAAAAAGAAAAAATCTTCAGCCTTATCTCCCAAACCCTCATCTATTGAAATAGATGCTTCAGGACTTTATGTTTTCCCCGGACTCATAGATATGCACACTCATTTAAGAGAACCAGGATATGAATATAAAGAGACAATCCGTACAGGAACCCTTGCTGCTGTAAGGGGAGGTTTTACATCTGTATGCTGTATGGCAAACACAAATCCAGCAAATGACAATCCTGAGGTTACTTATTATATTCTTGCAAAAACAAAGGAAGAGGGAAGTTGCGATGTATATCCTGTTGGAGCTATAACTAAGGGACTCAAGGGTGAGGAACTATCTGAGATGGCTCTTTTAAGAGAGGCTGGATGTGTGGCTTTTTCAGATGATGGTATGCCTGTAATGAACAGTCTTATTATGAGAAGAGCACTTGAGTATTCAAAGGCTGTATGTGCTCCATTAATTTCACATTGTGAGGATATTTCTCTCAGCGAAGATGGCGTGATGAATGAGGGGAGGCTCTCCTTTTATTTAGGACTCAAAGGAATCCCGAAGGCATCAGAGGAAGTTATGGTTGCAAGGGATATAATACTCAGTAAACATTTTAAGGCACCACTCCATATTGCCCATATTTCAACAAAAGGTTCTGTGGAATTAATAAAAAGAGCAAAAGAGGAAGGCGTTCCTATCACAGCAGAAACATGTCCTCATTATTTTACTTTAACTGAGGAAGCAGTTTCTGGTTATAACACAAATGCAAAAGTAAATCCACCCCTAAGAACAGAAGAAGACAGACAGGCAATAATGGAGGCTCTGAGTGCAGGAATAATTGATGTAATAGCAACTGACCATGCACCTCATCACATAGATGAAAAAAAAGTTCCATTTCAGCAAGCAGCAAACGGAATTTCAGGACTTGAGACAGCTTTTTGCCTCAGCCTCAGGCTTGTACATAATAAAGTATTAAGTCTTCGGGGACTTATTGAAAAATTTACTGTGAATCCTGCAAAAATTCTGAATATTAAAAAGGCAGGCATAAAAAAAGGTGCAGAGGCAGATTTAATAGTTGTTGATTTAAACAAACAATGGACTGTGAATAAAGACAGGTTTGCATCTCTCGGTAAAAATACTCCATTTGATGGATGGCAGATTAAAGGAAAGGTTCTGGTTACGCTAAAAGGCAAAAAAATTTTTGATATGAGGGAAGAATGAAAAAAGCCATCTTAGTTTTAAAAGATGGAACAGTATTTGAAGGTTTTTCATTTGGTTCTGAGGGAGAGTCAATTGGAGAGGTTGTTTTCAATACATCAATTACAGGATATCAGGAAATACTGACAGACCCTTCATATAAGGGACAGATTATTGTTATGACATATACCCAGATAGGAAATTACGGAATAAATGATGAAGATATTGAATCTAACGGAGGTCCCAAGGTTGAAGGCTTTGTTGTAAGGGAATACAAGGATTATCCAAGTAACTGGAGGTCTGAGGGAAGTTTAGGAGAGTATTTAAAAAAATTTAGGATTATTGGGATACAAGGGATTGACACTCGAGCACTTACAAAACATTTAAGAGACAGAGGTGCTCAGATGGGAATTATCTCAACAGAAGACCTTGACCCTCATAGTCTTCATAAAAAAGTTCTTGCTCATCCTGATATATCAAACATAGATCATGTAAGCAGTGTAAGCTCTCAAAATCCCACAGTTTATTATTTTGAGGAAGGCAATCCTCTCTGTGTTGTCTATGATTTCGGAGTAAAGATGAGCATTCTCAGGAATTTAAAAAGAGTAGGTTTTTCAGTCTATCTTGTTCCTGCAAAAACTCCTGCTGAGGCTGTGCTTGAGATGAATCCAGACTGTGTCTTGCTGAGTAATGGTCCTGGAGACCCACGAATTCTTAACTATGCGGTTGAAAATGTTAAAAAACTTATTGGTAAAAAACCTTTATTTGGAATATGTCTTGGTCATCAGTTAATAGGACTTGCCTTAGGGGGTAGAATATACAAACTTAAATTTGGTCATCATGGTGGAAATCATCCTGTAAAGGATTTAAAAACAGGGAAAATAGCAATCACAGCCCAAAATCATAACTACTGTGTTGATATAAAAAGCCTCAACGGTCAGGTAAGACTTACACATAAAAATCTGTATGACGGTACAGAAGAAGGAATGGAACATGTGGAATATCCCATTTTTTCGGTTCAGTATCACCCAGAGGCAGGTCCAGGACCTAATGATGCACTGGATTTTTTTGAAAAAATATGCCAAAAAGAAAAGATATAAAAAAAATACTCATCATTGGTTCAGGTCCCATAATAATTGGACAGGCATGTGAGTTTGATTATTCAGGTGCACAGGCATGCAAGGTTTTAAAGCAGGAAGGCTATGAAGTTGTTCTTGTTAACTCAAATCCTGCAACCATTATGACAGATCCTTCAATGGCAGACAGAACATATATTGAACCTTTGACTGCAGAGATACTTGAACTTATCATAAAGAGGGAAAGACCTGATGCACTGCTTCCCACTCTTGGTGGTCAAACTGCTTTGAATCTGGCTGTCCAGCTCGGTGAAGCAGGTGTTCTTGATAAATATTCTGTTGAACTCATTGGAGCAAATCTCCACGCAATAAAAAAAGCAGAAGACAGAGAGCTTTTTAAACAGGCTATGACAAAGATAGGGCTTGAGGTTCCACGTTCAGCAGCAGTTCATAGTTTAAAAGAAGGAGTTGAAGTAATTGATTATATTGGATTTCCAGTTATCTTAAGACCCGCCTTTACACTTGGTGGAACCGGTGGAGGAGTTGCATACAATATTGAGGAGTTTAAAGAGCTTCTTGACAGAGCTCTTAAGATGAGTCCTGCAAGTCAGGTTCTTATAGAAGAGAGCCTTTTGGGATGGAAAGAGTTTGAGCTTGAAGTAATGAGGGACAGCGCAGACAATGTTGTCATTGTATGTTCAATAGAAAATTTTGACCCTATGGGTGTTCATACAGGAGACTCTATCACAGTTGCTCCTGTACAGACACTCACAGACAGGGAATATCAAATTATGAGGGACAGCGCAATAAAAGCTATCAGAGAAATAGGAGTTGACACAGGTGGAAGTAATATTCAGTTTGCTGTTAATCCAAAAAATGGACGGATGGTTATAATAGAGATGAATCCAAGAGTATCCCGAAGCTCTGCTTTAGCAAGTAAGGCTACAGGATTTCCAATTGCAAAAATTGCTGCAAAGCTCGCAGTTGGATACACTCTTGAAGAAATCCCAAATGATATTACAAAGGTCACTCCAGCAAGCTTTGAACCGGTTGTTGATTATGTTGTTGTAAAGATTCCAAAATTCACTTTTGAGAAATTTCCTGAAGCCAATCCAGTACTTACAACGCAGATGAAATCTGTTGGAGAGGTAATGGCTATTGGAAGAACATTCAAAGAAGCAGTTGGTAAAGCAATTCGCTCTCTTGAGATAGGCTCTTATGGCTTTGAGGAAATATATGAAATAGATGATGATATTAGATGGAGAATTAAAAATCCTACATCAGAAAGACTCTGGTATATTGCAGAGGCAATCAGAAGAGGTTTCAGCATAGATGAAATTTATGAATTAAGTGGAATTGACCGCTGGTTTTTAAATAACATAAAAGAAATTGTTGAGATTGAGGAAACTCTTAAAAAAGCTAAGGGATTGAATTTGGAGCATTCAGAATTAAAAGAATTAATTTTCAAAGCCAAACAAAATGGCATTTCAGACAAAAGAATAGCCTCTCTTACAGAAAAAACAGAGGAAGAAATAAAGCTGTTAAGAGAAAAATTAAACATAAAGCCAGTTTACAAACTTGTTGATACCTGTGCAGCAGAGTTTGAGGCTTACACTCCCTATATGTATTCCTGTTATGAAAGAGAGTTTTATTCATTAAACTCTGTTTCAACGACTGATTCTGATGCTCCACCCACATCAAATAGAAAAAAAGTTATAATTCTTGGTTCAGGGCCTAACAGAATTGGACAGGGAATTGAGTTTGACTACTGCTGTGTTCACTCTGTTTTTGGCTTGAGAGAGCTTGGATATGAAACAATAATGGTAAACTGTAATCCGGAAACTGTCAGCACAGATTATGATACATCAGACAGACTCTATTTTGAACCTCTCACTCTTGAAGATGTTTTACATATTGTGGAGAGAGAAAAGCCTCTGGGAATTATACTTCAATTTGGTGGTCAGACTCCTCTGAAACTCGCAAAAGCTCTTGAGGCACATGGAGTTAATATTCTCGGCACAAAGGCTGATGCAATTGATAGAGCTGAAGATAGAAAACGATTTAAAGAACTGGTGGACAAATTAAACTTGAAACAGCCTCCAAGCGGAACAGCCAAATCCCTTGAAGAAGCATTGAAGATAGCTGATAGTCTTGGATATCCAATTCTTGTAAGACCTTCCTATGTGCTTGGTGGAAGGGCTATGGAAATTGTTTATGATGAAGACTCCCTGCGGAGATATATGAAAGAGGCAGTTAAAGCCTCAGAAGATCATCCTGTGCTTATTGACAGATATCTTGAAGATGCAATTGAAGTTGATGTTGATGCTATTTCTGATGGTTCTGATGTTGTTGTTGCTGGAATCATGCAGCATATAGAGGAAGCTGGAATTCATTCTGGAGACTCTGCATGCAGTCTTCCACCTTATTCACTGCCTGAGGATGTGATTAAAAAAATTAAAGAAGAAACAATTGCCATAGCAAAGGAGCTTGAAGTTAGGGGGTTGATGAATGTCCAGTATGCTGTCAAAGACTCTGAAGTTTATGTTCTTGAGGTAAATCCACGTGCATCAAGAACAATTCCATATGTTAGTAAAACCACAGGAGTACCACTTGCCCAGATAGCATCAAAGATTATGGTTGGTAAAACTTTAAGAGAACTCGGACTGACAAGTGAAATAAAACTATCATATGTAACAGTTAAAGAAGCAATATTTCCATTTGATAAATTCCCAGAGGTAGATGTTATTTTGGGACCTGAAATGAAATCAACAGGTGAGGTAATGGGAATAGATGAGGACTTCGGACTTGCTTATGCCAAGGCTCAAATGAGTGCAATGGGTAAAATTCCTTTAAGTGGAAATGTATTTATAAGCGTTAAGGATAAGGATAAACCTTTTGTGGTTTCAATAGCTAAAGAATTTATTGAACTTGGATTTAAAATTATAGCAACTCGTGGAACCGCAAATTTTTTAAAGGAAAATCATCTGGAGGTAGAAGTTGTAAATAAACTCCAGGAGGGACGCCCAAATGTGGTTGATCTAATAAAAAACAGACAGATCAACTTCATAATAAATACAGTGTTCGGTAAAAAAGCACAGAGAGATTCAATGTATATAAGAAGAGGAGCGCTTCACTATAAAATTCCTTACACAACAACTGTTTCAGGAGCCAGTGCAATTGTTAAGGCTATAAGAAGGTTAAAAGAAGTATCTGTTAAAATAAAATCCTTACAAGAATACCACAGGGAGGTACTTGATGATAAAGAGAGCATTAATAAGTGTTTCGGACAAAAGGGGACTGGTTGATTTTGCAAAGGAATTAAACAGTTTAAGGGTAGAAATTCTTTCTACAGGCGGAACTGCAAAAATTTTAAGAGAAGCTAATATAAATGTAATAGATGTTTCTCAATACACAGGCTTTCCTGAAATAATGGATGGAAGGGTAAAAACTTTACATCCCTTAATACATGGAGGAATTCTTGCAAGAAGGAATAATCCTCAGGATATTGAGGCAATGCAGAGTCTTGGTATAAAACCTATAGACATGGTTGTAGTTAATTTATATCCCTTTGAAGCAACAATCAAAAAAGAAAATATTATTCTTGAAGAAGCATTAGAAAATATTGACATAGGAGGTCCAACACTTTTAAGAGCCGCTGCAAAGAATTACAGAGATGTTTTAGTTGTTGTTGATCCTGATGACTATAATTCAATAATTGAGGATATAAAAAAGGGTGATGTTTCTGCTGAAAAAAGATTTGAACTTGCAAGGAAGGTGTTCTCTCATACTTCAAGATACGATGCTCTGATAGCAGATTATTTTGACAAAGCTGCCCATCAGGAGTTTTTAGAATTTAAAACAGACTGGACACTGCCTTTAAAAATGATTAGAACTCTAAGATATGGAGAAAACCCACATCAGAAAGCAGCTCTTTATGCAATGAATGAATTTCCTTCTTTGATAGAGGCTGAGGTCTTACAGGGCAAGGAAATGTCATTCAATAACTATCTTGACACACACTCAGCAGTTGTTTTAGCATCTGAATTCAATGAACCTGTATGCGTGATTGTAAAACACAACAATCCATGCGGTGTTGCAATTGGAGACAACATTCATAGTGCCTATAAAAAAGCATTTGAATGTGATCCTGTAAGTGCCTTCGGCGGTATAATTGCTTTTAACAGAGTTGTTGATAGAGAAACTGCTTCAGAAGTTATTCAGACCTTTTATGAGGTAATCGTTGCACCAGATTTTAAAAATGACGCTCTTCAAATCTTAGGAACGAAAAAAAATTTGAGACTGCTTAAATTTCCTGCACTTTCAGAAAAAATCAGACCCTCAGGATTTGATTTAAAAAGAATTCTTGGTGGTTTTATAGCACAACAGTGGGACAGCATAGAGGATGAATTCGGTCATGCAACAGTGGTAACAAGACGTGAACCAACAGATGAGGAGTGGAAAGCTTTAAGATTTGCATGGAAGGTTTGTAAACACATAAAGTCCAATGCAATAGTATATGCAAGACAAGACAGAACAGTAGGACTTGGAATTGGTCAGACAAGTAGAGTATTTTCAGCCAAAATAGGTGCAATGCATGCATTAAATTCATTAAAAGGAAGTGTTGTAGCATCTGATGGATTTTTCCCCTTCAGAGATAACATTGATGTGCTTGCTCAAAACAGAGTAACTGCAATAATACAGCCGGGTGGTTCTGTCCGTGATCAGGAAGTAATAGATGCAGCAAATCAATATGATATGGCTATGGTATTTACAGGAATAAGACATTTTAGGCACTAAAATTAAAGAGATAGCTGAGGGAACAAATGAGGTCTTTTCTTGAAATAAAAAAGCATTATAACTTTACAGCAGAAGATGAAAAAAGACTTTTAGGTTTATCGCCTGTTATGGTTGATAATGTAGATAAAGTTGTAAATAGCGTTCATGATTGGATAATACAGACAGATGTAGCATTAAAACTTTTTAAAAATGATACCATTATGAATCACATAATGAATCAGGTCAGAAAATGGTTTATAAGTCTTTTTTCAGGTAAATATGATTCTGCATTCTATGATTACTTGATAAGGATCGGACAGAAACATGAAAAAGCAGGTGTTGATCCTCACTTTATAAGCAGGGCTATGAATATTGTAAGAAATACATGTATTGATATTTTGTCAAAAGAAATAGAAAATTCTGAACAAAGAGCAGGTTTTCTCATCTCTTTAGAAAAAATTCTTGATATAACTCTTGATATTATAAATGCTTCCTATATAGAAGAAGAAATAAAAGTTTACTCACCTGCCTATCGCTTGAAAAGTAGGATTGTGGGTTATGGAGAGATTTTCTCACAATTTTTAAATGTAACTCTTGTTTTAGGATTAATCATTGTTACCCTCGCTGTTGTTTATCTTTGCGGAAGAGACATTTATGAAATATTTGTGGGTAAACTTGAACAGACAATTGTGACTGCCCTTGGTTCTGTTCTTATACTCTGGGTAATGCTTGAATTGATAAATACAGAAATCGTTCATCTTAAAGGAGGCAAGTTCAAAATTAGCGTCTTTGTTGGAGTTGCACTTGTCACAACAATCAGAGAAGTAATGATATCAACCTTAAAACATGACAGTATAGAATTCATAGGAGCTCTTGTGGCATCTGTTCTTGTTATAGGAATTATCTACTGGTTGGTTAAAAAGACAGAAGAAGAAAAAAGATGAAGGTTCTTGTTGTAGGATCTGGAGGCAGAGAGCATGCAATTGTATGGAAGCTTGCACAGTCAAGGGTTGTTGATAAAATTTACTGCGCTCCAGGAAATGCGGGAGTTGCTGAGATAGCAGAATGTATAGAAGTAGAAAGCAAGGATTTATCAGCTTTATTAGATTTTGTCAAATATGAATGGATAGATTTAACAGTTGTAGGACCTGAAGATGCTCTTGCAAGCGGTATAGTTGATTTATTTTTAAAGGAAGGAAGAAGAATTATAGGACCACCAAAGACAGGAGCTCAAATTGAGGCAAGCAAAGTTTTTTCCAAGGAGTTTATGAAAAAGCATAAAATTCCCACACCTGAATATAAAATTTTTACATCCTACACGCATGCTGAAGAATATATAAGAATGAAGGGCATACCTATAGTAATAAAGGCTGACGGACTTGCAGAAGGAAAAGGAGTTTTTATTGCTAAAAATTATGATGAGGCTCGGCAGGCTTTAAAGCTTCTGATGAAAGAAAGAATATTCGGATCATCAGGAGACAGGGTTATTATTGAGGATTATTTAAAGGGGCAGGAAGCTTCCTATCTTGTTTTTACTGATGGCAAAACCATTGTTCCAATGGTTACAACAAAGGATTATAAAAGACTTTTAGATGGAGATGAAGGACCAAATACAGGAGGCATGGGGGCAGTGAGTCCAGCAACTGTTATTACCTCAGAGCTTGAAAATGTGATTCTGGAAAAGATAATAAAGTGCGTTCTTACAGGTTTAAAATTAGAAGGCATTTCTTATAGAGGAGTTCTTTATGCAGGAATTATGATTGTAGATGGCAGACCCTATGTTCTTGAATTTAATTGCAGATTTGGTGACCCTGAAACTCAGGTAATACTGCCAAAACTTGATACAGATATAATTGATATTTTTATGGCTATATCTGACCAGAGGCTCAATAAAGTTTCTGTAAAATGGAAAGATGAGCTGGCAATATGTGTTGTTCTAACATCAGGTGGATATCCTGAAAGTTTCCGTAAAGGGTTGCCTATTTCAGGACTTGACATGGTTAAAGAATTGAAAGATATTTTAGTATTTCATGCTGGAACAAAGTTTGATGAAACAGGAAGGATTGTAACAGATGGTGGCAGAGTATTGGGGATTACCGCTCTTGGTAAAACACTGGAAGAAGTAAGACAAAAAGCATACTCCGCAGCAGAAATAATTTCCTTTGAAGGAAAGCATTATAGAAAAGACATTGGATTAAACAGGAGGAATGAGCGTGAAGATAGGATTTGCAGGAACTGATGGAAGAACCCTGCTTTCTGCTATTGTGGTAGCAACAGCTAAAAGTGAAACTGGCAGTGAAAAATTTGAAGGAGTAGTAATAAGAGGAACATCAGCAATGCCAGAATTTGCCAGGATTTTTAACTGGCCCATAAGTTTTATCCCAACCCGAGATAACTCAGTTATTTCTTATACAGCAAGTATTGTTGAGGGGTTAAAAAGCGGCAGATTGGATTATATTATTCCAATGCCAGAAGATTTATTTTATCAGGGACTGGTTGATGAGGTTATGAATGCAGGTTTTGGTGACAGAATTGCAGGTTTTACCAGAGATGGCTCATTTATTGAGGGAGACAAAATAGCTTGCAAGAGATTGTGTAAGGAATTTAACATCCCTGTGGCTGATGAATGGTTTGAGGTTGATGCCCGTCAATGGAATGAGGTTCTTAAGACTGTTTTATATCTTATAGATAAGTTCGGTGGAGCTGTAATGAAATATCCTTATAGCGCTGGAGGAAAAGGTTCAAGAATTGTTCTTGATAGCTGGCAGATAAGAGAAGTTTATGAGCAATTAATCTCTGATTACGGCAAGAATTATAAAAGAATTTTCGGTGAAGGTAACCCCTGGCCACTTTTAATTGAATCAAGGATGTCCGGGGTTGAAATTTCATTTACCGCCTTTGTTGATAACAAAGGTAATTTCCAAATTTTGCCAACAGCAATGGATTATCCTGAAAGATTTTCTGGACCGTCAAGCAAGGACAATCCAATTACTGGTGGAATGGGAAGCATATCACCTCATCCTGTTGAAACTGAAGAATTAATTGAAATGGCAAGGGTTCATATTTTTGAACCATTTGTTAAGGCATTAAAAGCAAAAAATATTATGCGACCTTGTATTTTATATCCTGGATGTATTGTTTCCTTAGATCCTTATCTGAAGCCGATCAGAATCAGAATGTGTGAGATGAATATCAGAGTAGGAGAACCAGAATTTCAGGTTGTGGCAAGAAGACTGAGAAATCTTGGATATCTGATTCGGGCAATGTTTGATGGAAATTTAAATGAAGTTCCGCCTGAAGTAAGGCATGACCAGGTCTCCATGACAATAGCACTTGTGACAGGTCCTGGTGGACCAGAGGGACAGAAGGGATATCCATGGTCTTATACTGTGAATGAACCAGTTGAAATTGATTTTGAATACTTCAAGAAAAAGAATATCTGGCTAATTCCTTCTGCAATGGAGTATAATGAAAAATATAAATCAGGTGGAAGCAGAATAGCATACTTGATTGCTAATACAGCTGTCAAAGAAGGCGAAGCAGTAGCAGTTACTGCAGAGCGCTTAAGGAAAAGGCTTCTTGATGCGTTTGATGCAGGTAAAATAAAAGTAATTCCAAGAGAAAATCCTTCAGGTAATCGTCTTGATTTAAGAAGAGATGTTGGATATCACTATGCAATCTGTGAGAAAACATTTTTGAGGGGAATCAAAACAGGAGGTGTTAATAGTGGAAAAAAATAAGAAAGCTGCCAGCACTTACAGTGAAGCAGGTGTTGATACAGAAGCTGAAGAAAAGGGCTTGAAGAGTCTCATAGGTTATATAAGAAAAACATTCACTTTTAATGAATTTTCTGTAATGCTTGATTTCGGTTATTTTGCAAATATTTTAAATATTGGTAATAACATGGGGCTAGCTGTTTCAACTGATGGAGTTGGAACAAAAATACTGGTTGCACAGATGATGGGTAAATATGATACTGTTGGGATAGACTGTATTGCAATGAATGTCAATGATATACTGTGTGTTGGAGCTATACCTTTCTCTATGGTTGATTATATAGCTCTGCAGTCTCCTGAACCAGATTTGCTGGATGAAATAGGCAAAGGTTTGCTTAAAGGAGCAGAGATTGCTCAGATATCAATCCCTGGTGGAGAGATTGCTCAGGTTAGAGAAATGATTAAGGGAGAAAGAGATAATTTTGGATTTGATCTGGTTGGAACAGCAGTAGGACTTGTATCCCTGGATAGAATTATAGTTGGACAGAATATTAAGGAAGGGGATACAGTGGTAGGACTCAGAAGTAGTGGTATACATAGCAATGGATTTACACTCGCACGTAAGGTACTTTTTGAAAAAGGAATGCTCAGCGTGGATAGCTTTGTGCCTGAACTGGATAAAACAATTGGTGAAGAATTGCTTACACCAACAAAGATTTATGTCCCTGAAGTTAAGGAAATGCTCAGTTCAGGGCTAAATATAAAAGCTCTTGTTCATATAACAGGTGATGGTTTGCTGAATTTACTGAGGGTTAAGACAGATTGCGGATTTATAATTGACAGTCTGCCCGAACCACAACCTATATTTAAATTAATTGAGAAAATTGGTTCTGTTCAGAAAGATGAGATGTTCAAGGTATTTAATATGGGAATTGGCTTCTGTATTATTATAAATCCAGGTGATGTGGAGAAGGTTTTCAGTATATGCAGAAAATACAATACAGAATGTTACAGAATCGGATATGTGCATGGTTCTGAAAGAAAAATAATAATTGAAAAAGAAGGATTAATCGGAAGAGATAATAAATTTTTCAAACTTTATTAATTTGCGAGAGTGGCGGAATGGCAGACGCGCTGGACTTAGAATCCAGTGGGGGCAAACCCGTGAGGGTTCAAATCCCTCCTCTCGCATTTGATGTTGGGAAATTGACTCTCCTCAGGCAAAAAATGCCTATTTTTTGACAGAACATTTTTCAATGAAATTCTGATTTTATCAAATTTTCATTGTGGCATGAATTTTGTTTGCTTTTTCTGAAAAAGGAAGGAGGTTTCTAATGAATCCTAAAATAGTTGTGATTAATCTGATAAAAGACATCAATAAATTTTTTGTATTAAATATTAGTGTTTTAATGCTGATTTTTTCATTCAGTTTGCTGGTTGGACTTCATGATAAAAAGGAGATTATTTTATTGATTTCTTTAGCTGCCATAGCTTCATTAATTATAACCCTACTGACTGTTATTGTTATAAAAAGAAAGATGGAAAAAACAATACAGCAATCTTTTGAAAAAATTGAAATGCAACTTTATTTTGATGAATTAACGTCTGTTTACAACAGAATAACAGGCATGAATAGATTGGTTGAAGAAATGGCAAGAGCAAGAAGAAGTGGCAAGCCTCTGTCAATTGCAATGCTTGATATAGATAACTTTAAATTCATCAATGACACCTATGGACATCTTACAGGAGACAAGGTGCTGGGTCAGGTTGCTGCACAGATAAAAAGTATTTTGCGCATAAACGATATAATTTCAAGATATGGTGGAGAAGAATTTTTAATAATACTTCCTGAAACAGATGAGATAAAAGCGTTTATGGCTTTGGAAAGGGTTAGAGAAAGCATTTCAAAAAAGCCTTTTAAAACAGGTAGCGAAAGAATTTATCTAAGTGTGAGCATCGGCATAACAGAAGTTGATCCAGATGAAAATTCATTTGAAGCAATAAATAGGGCTGATACAGCACTTTATCAGGCAAAAAGGTCTGGTAAAAACAGAATCGAGGTTGCTTCAAGATTTTCAAAAAAAACATTTTAGGCTGTCATAAATATTTCAGTTTTGCCTCTCCAGAAGTCTTCCAAAAAGGTTCTGATTTTTGGATAGGAATTCAGATTTCTGTCTTCCTGTAAAAGCATTTCTGCTTCTTTTCTTGCTATCTCAACAATCCACTGGTCTCTTATAAGATCGGCAATCTTTAAATCAGGCATTCCAGATTGTTTTACTCCAAAAAACTCTCCCGGTCCTCTTATTTTAAGATCTTCTTCTGCTATTTTAAATCCGTCAGAGTGGTTAACAATTGCAGTCAGCCTTAATTTTGCCTCTTCTGTTAATTTATAAGGTATTAAAATACATTTTGAAATTCTTTCACCCCTTCCAACCCTTCCTCTTAGCTGGTGTAACTGGGAGAGTCCGAATCTCTCAGCATGGGTTATTATCATCATGGTAGCATTAGGTATATCCACTCCAACCTCTATTACTGTTGTAGCAACAAGTATATGTATATTCCCCTTACGGAACTCCTTCATTGTTTCCTCTCTTTGTTTTGATGACATTTTTCCATGAATAAGTCCCACTTTATATTGAGGGAAAATGTTTTTGAAGGCTTCATATCCCTGAGTTGCAGACTTCAGATCCATTGTCTCGGATTCTTCTATGAGAGGATAAACAACATAAACCTGTCCACCAGATTTCACTTCTTCATCAATCATTTTATAAATAAGCCTTTTATTATCAGGAGAAACAATTTTTGTTAAAACAGGTTTCCTTCCAGCTGGAAGCTCATCAAGCAAAGAATAATCAAGATCCCCATAAACAGTGAGCGCCATTGTTCTCGGTATTGGTGTTGCTGTCATTACAAGGGTATCAGGACTTAAGCCTTTCTTTTTCAGTGTTGCTCTCTGAATTACTCCAAATCTGTGCTGTTCATCTATTACAACAAACCCCAGATTTTTAAAATGCACATCTTCCTGCAGAAGGGCATGTGTTCCAATAATCATCTCAGCAGCTCCTGATGAAACAAGTCTGGAATATTTATTATGGGAGGATGTAAGAATAACCACATTCACTGGCAGACCCCTGAGCAATGAAGAGATATTTAAAAAATGTTGTTCTGCGAGTATTTCTGTTGGTGCCATCAGAGCTGCCTGATATCCGCATTCAACTGCTGCGAGCATTGCAGCAAGAGCAACCACTGTTTTACCCGAACCAACATCTCCCTGAAGAAGTCTGTTCATTGGCACTGGTTTTTTCATATCTTCAAGGATTTCTTCTATTACTTTCTTTTGAGCTTGTGTAAGTTTAAATGGAAGATTTTTTAGAAACTTATTGAACAATCTACCATCGGGATTAAATGAAATACCCTTTTCTCCAAGTCTATTTTGTTTCAAAAGAAGAATGCCGAGCTGAAGAAAGAATAGTTCATCAAAAATAATTCTTTTATGAAAAACAGAAGCTCTTTCATTTAAAGCTTTGATATCTGTATTTGCTGGAGGAAAATGCACGGATCTGATAGCATGAGGAAGAGGTGGAAGATTTAATTTTTTTATAAGAGTTTGAGGCAAATAATCCTCTATAAAAGGAAGGGCAAATTCTAAGGTGGACTGCATAATTGATAGCATCTGTTTCTGGGAAAGTCCTTCTGTAAGCCTATATACAGGAAGAATTTCTTGATTTAGCATATTTAATGATTTTTCAGATATTTCAAATTCTGGATTTTGAATTTCTATGTAGGTTCCCCAGTAGTCAATCTGAGTTTTTCCAAAAAGCTTTATTTTTTGCCCCTCTTTTAATAATTTTTTTATATAAAGTTGATTGAACCATTTTGCCTTCAGTAGTCCTGTTCCATCTGAAATAATTGCTTCAATTATTGAAAGGTTTGTTTTTGTTCTGATTTCATTAATTTGAACAATCTTGCCCTCGACAGTTACAGTCTCTGAAGGTTTTATATCAAAAATCTGTTTTTTATTCCTTCTGTCTTCATATTGAGATGGCAGATAATATATGGCATCTTTAACTGTTTTTATACCTAATTTTTGAAGAAGGCTTGCTTTCTTAGGTCCTACGCCTTTTATATACTGAATGGGAAGATCTGTTCCCCGAGCATTCATTAATTTTAAGCATTTTCCTTATTTTCTACAGTTTCCTTAAGAGCTTTATCAGCATCTCTGAGTTTCATATGAGCATATTCAGACTCACTCAGCACATCAATGGTAAAGCCTGTTAGCTTTGATGCAAGTCTAACATTTTGACCTTTTTTCCCTATTGCTAAAGAAAGCTGATCATTTTCAACAACTACAACCGCGCTTTTTTCAGCCTCATTTATTCCAACCTTTAAAACAGTTGCAGGTATAAGAGCTTTTGCAATAAAAAGACTCGGGTCATCATTGTACGGGATGATATCAATCCTTTCACCTTTTAACTCTCTGACAACAGCCTGTACCCTTGTTCCTTTCATGCCGACACATGCTCCTACAGGATCTACTGAAGGGTCTTTTGAAGTAACAGCTATTTTAGTTCTTTCTCCAGGGTCTCTGGCTATACTTTTTATCTGGATTATTCCATCCTGAATTTCTGGCACTTCAAGATAAAATAAGCCAGTTACAAAGTTGGGATGTATTCTTGACAGTTTTATAACAGGTTCTTTTGATGTCTGTTTAACATCTACTATATAAGCCTTTATTATATCGCCTCTTCTTAAATTATCCTGCGGTAGTATTTCTTTGTCAGGCAAAATCGCCTCTGCTTTGCCTACAAGAATATAGTAATTTCCCTTTTCCTTCCTAAGCACTGTTCCGCTTACAATACTGCCAATTTTATCTTTGAATTCTTCATAAATAAGTGACCTTTCAATTTCTCTTATTTTCTGAAAAAGTACATGTTTTGCTGTCTGCACAGCAATCCTTCCAAAATCCTGAATGGACAGGGGCATCTCAACCGTATCTCCAATGCCTTTATCTACATATTTTTGCTTTACCTCTTCTGCTGAGATTTCAGAGGAAGGATCTTTCACTTTTTCTACAACCTTTTTCACTTCAAAAATGTTAATATCAAAACTCTGTGGTTCAATTTTTATTTTTATTGAAGACTTATTTCCGTATTTTTTTCTTATAGCAGAAATAAGAGCTGTTTCAAGGAGCTCAACAACTGCCTCCCTGCTTATTCCTTTTTCTCTCATTATCTGTTCAACTAAAAATTTTAGCTCTTTCCCCATTTTTTATCCTACATAAACCTGTGCTTTCAATATCTTGCTGAATGGTATAAATAAAAGCTCTGTTTTTTCTTTTTTCTTGATTCCTTTTATTTTTGGCTCATGAACTTCAATTCTTACCCAGTCATCTCCAGCATCTACAACTTCTCCAATAAAAAAGGTTCTGCCACTTATCTTTTCTTTGGTAGTAATTTTTACATTACGTCCTATATTTTTCAAAAAATCTTTTTTTTCTCTAAGTGGTCTGTCAATTCCTGGAGATGAAACTTCAAGAATATAAGAGCTTTTTATAGGATCCTCTACATCAAGAATGCCTTCCAGTGTTCTTGAAAACTTTTCACAATCCTTTATGGTCACTCCTCCATCTTTATCAATAAATATTCTCAAAATTAAACCCTTTCTGCCGGGAGAGATTTCTATGTCAATAAGTTCAACTCCTTCTATTTCACAGACATCTTTAGCGTATTCTGTTATTGTTTCTTTTAATTCTTTAATATTCATTTCTCTATACCATCCAAAATAAAAGAGTGGGATTACCCACTCTTTTAAAAAGTTTAACACTTTTAAAGAGTTTAAAGCAACACCAGGAATAAATTCCCGGTGTTGCTTTTAATTTGTATCCTTCTACTTTATTTCTTTTTCTCAGCAGGTTTTTCAGGAGCTTTTTCAGGAGCTTTTTCAGGAGCCTTTTCAGGAGCCTCAGGAGCTTTTGGAGCTTCAGGAGCTTTTGGAGCTTCAGGAGCCTTTTCAGGTGCTGGAGCCGGAGCTGGTGCTGGTGCTGGTGCCTCGGCAGGCTTCTTTTCTTCAGCCTTTTTGCATCCTAAAGCAAAGCTAAAGGATACCATAAGAATTAAAGAAAGTACTATCGCAAGAATCTTTTTCATCCTTCTCAGTCACCTCCTTTCCTTGACAGGATTTTGAGCTAAAAACCGAAACCCTTTCGATTTTTTTTACCATTGGTTTTATCTTTTTGTCAACCCCTCGAATTGCCTCATCAAAAATCTAAACGAAAAGCAATCGTTGCCTCATTTAAAAAATCTAAAGGAAAAAATATCAAAATACTCTCCTGGGATAAACTTTCAGAAGACAGAAAGATGTTTTAAAA
>Ga0136652_1000358_pt1 | contig 22677 bp, 19 predicted proteins | sample ConPoolayeEmetaG_FD_94864 | JGI IMG/M metagenome (GOLD analysis project Ga0136652, IMG submission 94864) | Hot spring microbial mat communities from California, USA to study Microbial Dark Matter (Phase II) - Cone Pool mat layer E metaG... ...
AACCCTTAAAGGAATCCCCTGCTTGGAGTAAAAAGTAGAGTCCGGGGTTGCGGCTACGGTTCTGGTGGCTGCTCACCAGCCAAAACCAGTTTTAATAACCTATTTCATTTTCAAATACTGAAATGCATCCTACATTTTGTTGATTTTTGAAAAATTCTCAAAAATTTTACCCTATTTTTATAACATTTCTATGAGAGTATATTAAAAATTGTAAATCTATAAGCTTATCACACTAATATTTACGTTAGTGACGCCCTCAATTTTTGAGACTTGCAGTTTTAAATCCTCAGTTTTTACCGATAATTTATCCTTCTCGATGTAACCCTCATAGAAACACTGTTTTCCCTTTCGGCAGAGACCCGTAGTGTGGAGAAACTCGATTTTATCTCTTACAATAATTAACCCTAAATCCCTAAGAAATCTCTGAGAAAGTTTGTCGATCTCCACAGAGAGCTTAATTATTTCACGAGAAGTAGTAGGGATTAGACGAATCTCACCATTGGATCTTGATAGTATCATTATGGCATAGGGTTTACCGATTATCTCCAAAAATTTTTTTGGTAAGGGTATGCCTGCCTCTCTGAGCTCCACAATCTCCGCTAGGGTGAGTTCATCCGACATTATTAGAACCCTTCATACCTCTCTTAAAACTACTTCTAAATATTTATCTTTTCACATTTTTAACCTTTCGTGAATTAACATGATATTCTTCGGGAGAGTTAATGCGAGTCTCCTACTGAATGATAAGAAGTAGAGGGATATAGTTTATACCTTTGATTTTTTGGGGCAACTATCAAAAAAGTAGGAGGTAAAAATCTTCACTCCATTTCGTCTCTGATAATTTCTATCACGGTTCTAAATTTCACTGCGTCTGGAAGGGCGCCAATAACTTTCAGGTCTCCACTCATGTAGGCGGATGTGGCGTCAATATCGCCTGTTAACATGCCTAACATTGTCTCATAGTTTGCTTCCATAGTTAAGTCTGGATTGTCATGTGTGCCCTCTGATACCTTGAGTTTGCCATCTTTTATTGTGATGTAAAAGGGTTTTACACCTTCTCCTTGGAATTGGAAGACTCGCTCCCATCCTTCCAGTTCTGCTGCTACGTCTTCACTCTTGGCAGCTACCTCTTCCATTTTTTTAAGGTGGGTCATAATTTCAGACATTTTAAATTCCTCCCTTTGAGGCTAGATTACATGATTTTTTATTTGGATGATTTATTTAAACTTTTCTTATAAATTATATTCTGCAATAAATGGTAATATTAATAAATTTTTATATTATATTAATTAAAAATATTATTTATTTTGAAAATTAATTTAATTTATTTTTCTATTCTATTAAAAATCTCTGAAGAAAATATTTTACCACAAAAGTTTAATATTTAAAGCCAAGAAAATAGTAGACAGTCACAAAAAGTCAGGTTACCCTAAGCTTCACAAAAACGGTCAGTGCAATTATTTTTTGGAGGTAGAAAGTTTTGAGCGAATCAAAATATGAGAAGTATATTGGAATGAAATTAGAACCCGTGGTTTTTGAGGTAACTGGAGACAGAATCAGACAGTACGCCAAAGCAACCGATGATCCAAATCCCGAATTCCATTTGGAAGAGGACAGCAAACTGTTAACACCCCTCTCGTTTACCTCGGTTTATTGGATTTCTGCAATACCAAATTTTTTGAAAAAGGTTATGGAAGAGGGAATAATTAAAGATCTATCTAGGTTGTTACACGGTGGACAAAAATACGAGTTTCTTAAACCTGTAAAACCGGGAGATAAACTGGAACTGTATGTTGAAATAAAAAATATTTACGTAAAAAATAACATGCTCTTCATAGAATTTAATCTACCTGTTAAAAACCAAAATAAAGAAATGGTATCAAATTTAACCACCACATTCATAATAAGGCCCGGAGGATTTTAAAAAAGGAGGAATGAAAAATGGTTAGTTTCAAAGAAATAGAGGTAGGATTCGAAATACCCACCTACATTAAAGGACCAATAAAAAGAGAACAGTTGGTAGAGTATGCTAAGGCTTCAGGTGATGGGAACCCCATCCATACAAATGAGCAGATTGCAGTTATGGCTGGCTTAAAGGGAGTCATAGCACACGGACTTCTAGATATGGCCTACATGATTCAGGCCATTGTAAATTGGCTCGGCAAAGACGGCGAACTTAAGAGTATAGATGTCCAATTTAGAGGTATGGTTAGGCCCGGAGACATGGTGCACTCCAAAGCTAAGGTTACCAAAAAGTACGAAGAGAATGGTAAAAAATTCTTGGATCTAGAAATATGGCAGGAAGCATTAACACCCATTGCCACAATAAGTTCCTCCCTAACAATTGATAAAATAGAGCCACCACCAGATGGGACCTTGAAACTATACGAAGCCGCCTACAGAGGCTGGTTAAAAGATGGACAAAACATCGTTCTCGAGCAAAAAAAGGCAGACAACAAAATAGAGTACACCTTCTATGGAAAACAGAACTCAATTATAGGAACAGCAAAAGTAGAACTCTTCAAATAGAGTCTACAACCTATTTCCATTTTACAAGAAATTTAAACCCAAAAAATCTCCATTCTGACCTTCCCTAAATTTGGTTGTTGCTTAAAGTAGAAGGCATTCATAAGTCCATTAAATTTTATAATCTTATCTGGTCCTTTTTGTTTACCCTTCCCAGTGTTGCGGCTTGAAATTCTGAAGTTTCTATTTCTAGAATTTATTTGTTCGTGGTGTTTAATGCTTCTGAAGCCCCTTCTATCATGGATTCGTTTCGTGCTTGAGTAGACTCTTGGATTTTACTAATTTCTTCTTGTTCTTCTAGTTCTTTGAGTCTGCTTACTTTAAACACCTCTTCTATTATTGGTTCGATTTTCGCCTGCATTTCTGCGACGTTGCCTTTCCAGTTTTTAAACAACTCTGCGCATTCTTCCTCGATTCTTTTTAGGCACGTTTTCAACTTTTTCTTTACGCTCCGCGACTCATAGTTCATCATTGCTACCACAGTCACGTGCTCCCCTACCTCTGCCAGCATCCTAGATGTTGTTCCTTTCTCCTCTTCGAAAATTAAGCCGCGAACGCCCTTTTTGCCCAGTTCCACCGAAAAGTTGGATATTGCTGTTGTAAAACCCGCTAAGAGGTCAGCGTTAAACTCGTTTGATTTTAGGAGGCTTTTCTCATAGAGAGCTAAACCCGCGTTGTCCCTAACAAATAGGTATTTGACATTATTTAGGTCTTCCAATTCTTCTAAGTCTTCGGGTAGGGGTTGCTCAAATCCACATCTTATGCAAAATTTTGTGCTGAGAGCGAGTTGCTTTCCGCATATGATACAGAATTTGGTTTTGGGAGCCTCTTCGCCGCACCTTGGGCAGTAATTGTCACTAATTTCCATTTCTGTTCCACAATGGTAACAGTATTTGTATCGCTTATTTTCCCGCATTTCATTTTTCTCCACTTAAAACCGCTAACCCTAATACTAAATTATTTAAAATACACTATAAGGATTTCTAATGGTGCCAAGTTTTAGAGTTTCATTTTACATATGAAAAATCCTAGCGTATCATGCCTGTGGGGAAACAGTCTTTTCACTTTCGAAGAAAATTCGTATCCTTCATAACCTTCCGACCCCAAAATTTTGGGCCTGACAAAGGTAACCTTGTCCTTTATTGTATCCACCACTTTTTCTCCCTCCTCCGGAAAAATGGAACAGGTTGAAAACACCAATACACCATCTTTTTTTAACAGTTTAAGCATGTTTTTTAATATATCTTTTTGAATAGAGGAGTACATATTCACTTTTTCCTGATTCAGCCTCCACTTCATCTCAGGAGAGGATTGTATCACACCGCTGGAAGAACAGGGAGCGTCCACCAGAATCTTATCGTAAACCCCCTCAGAAAATTTTCTTGAATCCGCAAACTTGAGCTCCACATTCTTAACCCCAGATATTTCAAGTAGCTCCCCCATTTTCTTAAGCCGAGCTTGATTATTATCCACTGCAGTTATTAAACCAGTGTTTCTCATTTTCTGGGAAATGAAGGAAGTCTTCATCCCCGGGGCGGCGCAAGCATCCAAAATACGTTCCCCCGGTTTAGGGTCCAAAGCGTAGACCGCAGCCATACTGGCTTTATCCTGTATAATTATGTATCTATCTCTGAATATGGGGGTTAGAGGAATGGGTGTTTCCGTCTCAACTAGTTTTAAAGCTTCCGGAAAATGTTTATCCCTTGTAACCGCGATTCCCTCTTTTTCAAGTGCTTCCACCGCTTCCTCCACGCTAAATTTTAGGGTATTAACTCTAAGCCAAATGGCCTTTTTTTGGTTATTCTTCTGCATTAATTCTATTGCCTCATCGAAGCCAAAAAGTTCTACAAACTTATCAACCAGATAAGTGGGGTGGGAATATTTGATGCTTATCTGCTCATTTTGACCTAGTCTACTTAGAGATTCTTCAAAATTAAAGGCTTTAACGTTCTTAAGAATATTCTTTACGTATTTCGCATCTTCTTTATTAACCCTATTTGCCACCAGCTTGTAAACTATGTCTTCTACGCGAATCGTGGACTCGTAGTTAAATTTCAGCTCCAAGGTGGCAATTCTAAGAATATTACGCAGAAAGGGATCCATTTCTCTATACTTTTCCTTCTTAATAAACTTGATAAGTATATAGTCGATGCTATTTAGCCGCTTCACAGTCTCCAAAAGCAGACCATAACTGCTTGACCTAACAGCAACATCTGCAATACCAGCCTCCTCCATCATGTTGTAGAAAATACTGCGCAGAGAGGCATTTTTTCTATTGCTCTCATACCTTGCAAGCATCTCCGCCGCCAATTCCCTACTGGTAGTCAAGGCTATCCCCACGACACAGACAATCGATTGACCCTCAAACCAACAATTTACATCAAATCGATTAAAAAGTTTACCTAAAACAGTCCCAGTAATCCTTCAATATTGATTTAAGCTCCCCAACCACCTTGGATTTAGTGTACTCTACAAGTTTGGGGTCATCCAGCCAAGAGGGGGGATTGATGGGCTCAGGTAAAGTCCTGTCAATACCCGCCAGTCCCAAAATTATGGAAGTCCAAGCATTGGGCAAAACAATTGGATTATATCCACTCCCAATAAAGTCAAGCTCTTTCCCTCCACAAAGCTCCTCAGACATCTCACGAACATATCTACCAAGCATATTAAACCCCTTCATAGAAAGGCCAAGATTAGTAAGCGTATCCGCAAAATGAGGATCACTGCCGCCATTTCTAAATATAATTTGGGGCTTAAACTCACGCGCCAGAGGCACAACCACCTCATCCATAACCAAAGTATAAACATCGTATCCAGAGCCGGGAGGAAGAGGCACACAAACAGTATAGCCCTCGCCCTCCCCTGAACCAATCTCCCAAACAAAACCTTTCCCAGGATATAGCGTCCTAGGATCCTGATGGATGGAAATGAAAAGCACCCGCGGCTCCTCATAAAAAATATCCTCAGTCCCATTACCAGCATGAGCATCAGTATCAAGAATAAGTATCCTGTCCAACCTATACTTTTCAATAAGCATCCTAGCCGCAATTGCAACATCATTGTAGATGCAGAAGCCCCCACCGTAATCAACGCCGGCATGGTGCATTCCTCCCCCAATAACCACGGCCTTTGAAGCCTTACCATCCATAATTCTCTGTGCACCATCTAGGGCGGCTCCCACAACAAGTTTGGCTTGTTCATGCATACCTGGGGAGAGAGGGGTATCAAGCGTCAAGAACCCGCTTCTGGCCGCTGTTTTTTTAACATATTCCACGTAGTCTGGATCATGTACGGTTAGTATTTCTTCATCGGTAGCATATCTAGGCTCCACAATTTCAAACCGCGACCTCTCCCTCAAAAGCTCTTCCCTAAAACGCTCAATGAAATTAGTAAACCGATCCCCCCTGAAAGGATGCCCTGGTCCAAAATCGTATTTTCCCATTTCATCACTGAACATGATGTCAATTTCGCCCATATTAATATCCTCTTGAAATCAAACTTTCTTAACTGGAAACATTTGACATTTAAACGTAACCAAAATCACTTAAAATATTACCCCATCCATTTAAAGGGAAGTATAATAAGTTCCCAAAAAAATCCGCCATTCTCCAGCTAATCCAAAGTGTATGTGGTGACATCATTTGTTTTTACTTTTTTGAAAATATAACTATTTTTTATATTAAAAAGAATATATTTATAATAATAATTTGTAGGACAATATTTCCTCCAGCAACTCCTTTAAAAGTAATTCTGCAACATTCAAAAACTTTATCATTATCAAAAACAATAATCTAAAACACAAGGGAAAGCCTAAGCCTATGCGTGAGTGGAAACATGGTCTCCAGAAAAAAAGCCCTCATTGCGGTATGCCTACTCCTCCTATTATTACTAGGCCTGGGAGGAGCATATTTCATCCTAAGTTTTCAAAATCCCTACCTACAACAGGGGCTAAACTACTTCACAGTATCAAACATACGCCAAATATACTATCCATGGATAACCCCAATCACAATTACCATAACTCCACCAGACCTACCTAAAAGATGGTTTGACAACATTTTCAACATATCAATACCGCCCAACATTCCAAACATGTCCATAGAGATTCCCCCCATGGAACTCTTCAATTACGGTCTAATCGACCCAAACATGATAATGTTCATAGTTCAGCCAGATAATGCTTCTTCTCCCACAAGGTATTGGAGGCTGGAAGCATACAACTACTACGAAATGGACTGGAACAAAACTTTAACAGGCTCCTACCCATACAGCCCAATAGGCGTGCCTGGTTCTGCAGAACTATATACCGTTTATATGAATTTTACCCATTCAACTTCGTCTTCCACCATGATACCTGCCCTATTTGCAAATTATACAATAGTAAACAATTCTGACTACCTTATAGAAACCTTACAAGGGGACCTCAACTCATTCGACATTAGTATGGATCAGTACAACAGCACTTTTCTTAATGGAAACTATGCGGGCTCGGGACTTTCAACCCTAAAGTATACTGTTGCAGGCTACCCCTTTGATCTTAATGCAATTAGTAGCAACGCGGGCTACTGGTGGCAGACACCACAATATATAAGGGATGTTTACACCCAAAGACCTTCCTACCTGTGGGACAACACAACCTTTAGAAACTTTGTGGAGGGCATAGACAGTGGTGGTAACGTCTTCCAAACTGCTATGAGCGCCCTTTCCCTTTTAACTGGAGGTGAATATGCCTACAATTTGAGCATTTTATTAGAGGGCGGGGGTGCACCGCAGGGTGAGGATCCTGTTTTATGGTTTTTAGAGGGAAAACAGGGAATCTGTGTGCACTTTGCAAGTGCGTTCGTAATGGCACTCAGACACCTAGAAATCTCAGCCAGACTCGTGGTTGGATTTGTAGGAGGAGAAATCACAGTAGACCCACAAATGGGACTGGTACATATAGTAAGAGCCATAAATGCTCATGCCTGGGCAGAAGTTTGGGTTCCAACAAACAGTGGTGGAGGCGAATGGGTGCAATTCGACCCAACACCAGGCCCAGCACAAAATGGAACGAACCCAGACCCCTACGTCCAAGGCGCCTATCGACTTGAACTAAACGCAGCACCGCCATTAGTACCAAGAGACACCATTATTACCATTAATGCTACCCTCACAAATGCCACTTCTGGCGCTCCAGTCAGCGGTGCCAACGTGGCGTTCTGGATTGTAGACCCAGTAACAATGAATAGATATTCGATTGGAAGCAACACCACAGATGAAGACGGTTTCGCCCAAAAAACAACTACACTAAATAATAGTTTCCGCGTGGGACCAATAGTTTTTCAAGCTGAGGCATATAACCAGGCAATATCTAATTATCCGATAGCCACAAACTATACGGGTATACTCCTAACTGGAAATTCAAATATAATAGAAATGTCTGCCACCTCAACCGCTCCCTACAATGGTGATATCTATAATCTTATCCGGAACCAGGGCGGCGTACAGGTACAGGGGAGACTCGTCGATCCCGACTGTGAAAATGATTCCATTAGAGGTATACCTAACGTTAGTATTGAAATATATCATAATGGTTCAGTATCTCCAGTTGCAAGTGGCTTCACAGATAACAATGGATACTTCTCAATATACTACCCTGGCTCCTCACTTGACCTTACAGATTATATTTTCACTGCGAACTATTCAGGGGAATATTTGGGCTTCAGCATAACTCCCCCCACGTCAGCCTATGACCCTCATGGTATTATACATGTGTACGTTAAGCCCTCACTTTCAATACAGGTTAATTCTACAGTACTTAGACAAAATGATATAATTGCTATTACGGCTAATTTGAAATATGATAATGAAACACCAATTGAGGGTATGAGTGTTTCAATTTATTGGGATAATAGCTCAATACCTGGTGGTTCAGTAAAGCTAATTAATTCGGGTCCCACTAACCAGTCTGGAATTTTTGAAACTACAAACACTATCTGGGAACGTACTGGCCTTATCCGGGTTTTCGCCAATTGCTCCCAAAATGGTAGAATTCTTGGTGTGAACTCTTCCCGGGTGAATGTGTATGTTTATGATGAGGGGTTGATTATTATAGATTCTGCTCCTTCTGAGGCAGCCATAGGAACTAACATTGTGGTTAGTGGAAGAGTTATAGGCAGCGATGGTAACCCGAAACCTAATACCGGTATAACGATTCGGTTCACTGGGAATTACACGAGCTCCTCTTATCAGGTAACCACTAATGGTTCAGGCTATTTCACTAGGAGCGTATACATTTCCAGCACAGATTTTACGCTTGATTACTACGTTATCAATGCCACCAGTAATCACCCATACTTCAGCGCTTCAAGCACCTCAAGCATAATTAAGATATATGCTGGAACGGTAATTAGCTCCTCTGGTGTTGGTTCTCAGAGTTTATCGCCTGATGGGGGGGTTGCGAAGCAGAATGTTGAGTCGCGGTCGGTGCAACCGAGTGAGTCAGCATACATAACTGGTGTGTTAATGGATGCTCTTGGAAACCGTCTCGCTAATCAGAATGTTTCTGTTTATTATGGTTCCATGCTTCTAAACAGTGGTATCACGAATTCTTATGGTGTGTTTAATATCACGCTGAATAGTTCAGCGCTCTCAGTTCTGCCTGTGAATGCTTTGTCTTCTCTTAATATTAGCTATGCTGGCGACGAATTTCATAGTGGTACTTGGAATACAACTAAGTTACATGTTTTCAATAGTGCTCAGCTAGTTTTCCAGTCTCCAAGTGTTGCCATAATTGGAAGCAACTATGATATAAGGTGCGTATCTATTGATAGTAATGGGAATCCTATTATGGGGAGGAGTATAAGTGTTAGTTGGAACTCGACTTATCTTGGCTCTGTGGTAACTAGTGGTTCAGGGACAATTCTGTATACTTACTTTATTGACCCCGCCAATAATACTGAGGGCAATATTACAATTGGTTTGGCTCTGGAAGATGTTTCTTCCAATTCTGCTACAATTTTTGTTAGGCGAAGTAGCGATTTTGGAGGTTTGGCTTTTATGTTGTTGTATGCTTTGCAGATGGGTTCTGAAGCTAGTTGGCTTCTTGTCATAATTGTTTTGGCTATTATTGGTGTTGTCTGTGTGATTTATTTTGCTAGGAGAATGGCATCTAGAGAAGAGGCAAAGACAGTTACTCCCATAGATCTGCAGACTAGGCTCACTGAGCTTAAGGAGCTGGTTAATGCGGGCAAATTTAATGACGCTGTTAAGCTCCTTTACTCCATGTTTACTGATACCATTAGTCAATATTCAGGTATTACTAGGGCTCCCAATGAAACAACAAGGGAGTTTGCATTGACGGTTATAAAGAAGGAAGGCCTCAATCCTCAGTTGGTTAACGGCCTCACTCAGGCCTTTGAGAAGGCTCGGTACAGTGATCAAACTATGGATAAGGAGGAATATAATAAGGCAGCCAAGTGCTTTGCAGAACTCTATAGTATTATTTCGGGAGGTAGTTTAAAGCTTGCCTAGGGGCAAAATTAAAACCGCGGTTTACATTGTGGTTTTCGTGGTTGCTTGGCTACCCCTACTTCTGCCTCTCCTTCCGAGTAGTACAGCAATGAATATACCTATTTGGGTTGATTTCTCAATCTATAATCCGGCCTTTAATGGCTGTGAACAGTTTAGGCTGTACATGAATAGTAAAGGATATGAAGTTAAACCCCTCCTATCCTCACTAAGTGTTCTCAACAGGTATCCCAACTCAACCTGCCTAATCCTAGGGCCCTCAATAATTTACTATAATCCGGTTGAAGTATCCGAGTTGGCTAATTTCGTAAAGGGGGGTGGCGGTTTACTGATAGCCGATGATTTCGGCACAGCAGAAACACTCCTCATACAACTTTTTCCCCTACTAGGAATACCTACGCCCACCTTCACAAAACACATTCTATATGAACCCACCGACGCTAATTTAACATCTTGGACAACAGCCCCCTTGATAACGAATTTTAATAGCAACTACACCTTCACACAAGGTATCAATCAGGTTCTGTTAAACTATGCCTGCACCATAACTAATGTTCTACCAGAAAATATGGTGGCCACCAGCTCTATTTTGAGCTGGTCTGATATGGATGACAATAAGAATATTAATGCACCTCCTGATGTTGTTGGGCCCCAGACTGTTATTGCCGCTTATGATTTGAGTGAGATGGGGTTGGGTAGCGGCAGAATTGTTATTTTAAGCGATCCAAGTATTTTTAATGATGATATGATAAATCGAGTTGATAATCTTGTTCTTGCTGGTAATATAATTGATTGGTTGGCTCAGGGTAGGGGTGGCTCTGATTATCCAATTATTGTGGACGAAGCTCATCTGTCTCTTCCAGTAGTATCCTACGCCAGAATATTTGGCTATATGATGGGATATGTTAACTGGGCGTCGAGTAGTTGGTTGATTGCTCCCATTTACCCCGTGCTTTTAGCTTATACTGTTTGGCGGTGGTTGCCTCGAGAGAAGAAGCCTGAACCGCTTAGTCCTACTGAAGTTTTTATGCGTAGGGGTAAAACGTTCTTTAGCGAGAAGATGAAGTGGTATACACAGTATCAACTTTATGGTAACGCGGTTAAGTTATTGTATCGCCGCTTGAAACGTGAGCTTGTTAGGCAACTGGGCCTTAAGGAAGGTTTTAGTGTGGATGCGGCTGTTAAAGCAGCCATCTCTAAGAGTCCTACCCTTAAGGAAAAGGAATTGAGAAAGCTTTTTGATTTATGTGAAGAAATTTCAGCAGGAAGAAAACCCCTATACATGAATAAGAATGAGTTTTTGAATATATTCTTCCAAATGCAGAGATTATTGGAGAGTGTTAGATGAAATGTCTGAAGAGACGGAAACCGAAACTGAGGAGAAGACCCGTAAAGTCGGCGGTGTTAATGCGGTGAGAAAAATAGCCTCTGAGATTTTGAGCGAAGTTAATAAGTTCATTGTGGGTAAGAGTGACATTCTGGAGTACATCTTTATCGCCTTGATGTGTGATGGCCACGTATTGCTTGAGGGTGTACCAGGTGTTGCCAAAACCTATATGGCCAAGACCTTTGCACAAACTCTTGGCTGTACATTCAAGAGAATACAGTTCACGCCAGACCTACTACCCTCAGACATTTTGGGAACCTATGTGTTCGATCAGAAGTCAAGCGAGTTCTCATTCCGCGAGGGACCAGTATTTGCAAACATTGTGCTGGCAGATGAAATAAACAGGGCGCCACCCAAAACTCAGTCCGCTCTACTTGAGGCTATGCAGGAAAAACAGGTAACCATAGAAGGGGTGAGGCATCCACTTCCCAAACCCTTTATGGTGCTTGCAACACAAAACCCCATAGAGCAGGAGGGAACCTATCCCCTACCAGAGGCTCAGATTGACAGATTCCTATTCAAACTCAATGTAGATTATCCCACAGAGGAAGAAGAAGTGGAAATGCTCAAAAGAAGAATGGCAACAAGCGATGACAACATAAAGGCGCTGGCCTCACCTAACGTATTAGTAAAAATGCAAAAAGTGGTAAGTAACGTGTATGTGGCGCCTGAGATAATGGAGTACATAAGGGACATTGTTATAAGGACGAGACGAAATCCTCAGGTTCTTTTGGGAGGGAGCCCCAGAGCCTCTATAGTTTTGATGGAAGGCGCAAAAGCGAGAGCAGCTCTGAACGGCAGAGAATATGTTATCCCAGATGATGTAAAGGCGATAGCCCAGCAGAGTTTAAACCATCGTTTGATTCTGAGACCAGAGGCGGAACTAGAAGGGGTATCAGTTAACAGAATAATTGCGAGTATTATTGGCGAAATACAAGTACCTGTGTAAAAGAGATTCGAGGGGCAGATGGTTTGCTTACCAGTAGAGGTGGAGTAGTAATTGTCAGCGGAGTTTTTTGTTTGGCTTTCGGATTCTCCACTGTGAACTATTACTTGGTGCTCCTCGGAATTTTTCTAATTCTGGGATCTGTTATCAGTATGCCCTATTTTGAGCTGGCAGTGGATCTTGATAATATTGAAATAAAGAGAACCATTGATAAAGAGAAAGTTTTTTCGGAGGACTTTGTGTTTGTGGCGGTATCCGTCAGAAACAAGGGAAGGCTGAGAATAGATTATCTGGAGGTGTTTGATACTTACCCTGAAATTTTCACCTTGGTTCTGGGGAAGAGTATAATGACCACTAGGCTAGATCCGGGCGAGGAAAAGGTTTTCTCATATGTTTTGCAGTGTCGAAGGAGGGGAACACACAAAATCGGGCCTGTAAAGCTGGTGGTGCATGATAGGCTCGGTCTCCACTTTGAACAGAAAATATTCGAAGTTTACACTGAGCTTTTAATTTATCCCTCCTACCAAGATATAAGAAAGTTGGAAGCTATGGGTGGAAGGAGAACACTGGGACGCCTATTCGGAATCCACAAAACTAAACAGAAAGGTATGGGAACAGAATTCTTCGGAATAAGAAACTATTTTCCCATGGATGAGTACAGGCGAATCGACTGGAAAGCAACAGCAAAAACTGGGGATATAATGGTCAGGGAATTTGAAACCGAGAAAAACATCAAGATTTTAATACTACTGGATACAAGCATGAGCATGGGAGGAGGCCTTCCAGACAACACAAAACTTGACTACTCCATAAGAGCCACAGTGCTTCTGGCGAAGTTGGCACTAGAACGCAGAGACGAAGTGGGGGTAGCCGCCTTTTCCAACAAGGTACACAGTTATGTTAAGCCCGGAATGGGAAAGGAATACTTCTACAAAATTCTAGAGGCTCTTGCCAACTTGGAACCCCAGGGCGGAGCACGTATGAAGGAGGTTATGGAGTGGGTTTTAAAGCGCACCCCGAAGAGAAGTTTCTATATACTATTCACAGATCTTGAGGATACTAGTGGAGAAATCATTGAGGCATGTAAACTTGCTCGCGCCAACAAAAACTATTTACTGGTTATTTCACCCTTCGGCCCCTGGTTCGAAGCCTATCCTGGGGAGATGACTCCTGTCCAGAGAGCTTTAGCAGAAGCTATATCTGAGGAACTCTTAGAACAGAGAAAGAAAATGATGGACGAGCTTGTGAAGATGGATGTGGAAGTTATAGATGTGGGTCCCGACGACTTCTTACCCGCGGTTGTTAGTCAGTATCTTAAAGCCAAAAAGAAGGGCGTTGCGCTAAGGTGATACTTATGGATAGCACACGTTTCAAACTGTCATTAAGAATCGTCGCTACGGTATCTTTCTTGAGCTCCCTACTGGTGGTTCTGACAAATGTTTGGTCCCATGTCCTCAGAGAAGTTCGCTTCTACGATGGAAGCTCCAACACTTGGTACACATTCTACAAAATTTTTGAAGTTTGGAGTCCCAACAATTTTGGAATTTTTGTGGGAGACCTCTGGCGACTAATAGACTTCATTTTCACAATTATGGTAAGGGAACTCGATAAGGCTGCGGGGCAGATTTTCCTGCCGCCGCTGGCTCAGCTGTCCTCCAACTTTTACGAAAACATTTTGGTACTGGAATTTTTCGCAGAGCTTTTCACCTCTAAAATTTGGTTTTATCCCTATCCTCTAAGCCTTCTCCTCTCCTCCGTTCAGATGGAATATTTGATTTGGCCAAACCTTTGGACCATTGTTTTGGGCGATTTAGCTATAACTACTTTATGGTCATTATACTATTTCCTGTTCCCATTACTTCTTCTTGTAGCCCTTATTACCGGCGTTGTGTTTATCTGGAAGATAAAGATGAAATATCTGGTTTCTTCATTTATTTGTTTGCAGTCAACTTTAGCACTGGCAGCCCTAACCCAAATGGTGAATATTGGGTTGGCCAGTAATACCCTATTCTTCAGCTCCACCTCCTTCTTTATCCAGATATTGTATGGGGGAGTTACTGGAGCTGCTATCTCATTTTTAACTTCGCCTCTTTTCTTTTCGGCGCTTGTATCCTATCTTTATGTGGAGATCGGCTTTCAAGTTATTTACATGGATGAGGTTACTTCCCCGGCCCTTGAGAGAAGAAAAATGATTGAAGAGCAGTTAAAAGTTGTGGAAGAAATAGCTTTAGCACCAGAAGAGTTGGCTACAGATGGGGGAAAAGAAGCCTCAAAAATTCCATCCACGCTTAGTGAAGAAGCTATCAAATTTCTAAGAAGTATTATCGAAATGAAGATTTTTAGAAAGAAAAAGGTAGAAAAAGAAGCAGTGCACGACATAAGGAGGCTCCAAGCATATGTGGAAAAGATTTACACGGAAATACCTGGGGCAAGAGAAACGTTGACCGCAGTAGCAGCCTCTCCGGGGTTCGGTAAGGTAGCCCGCTCAGCTATTGTGGGCACTTTACTCCGCGTTGGAGGAGTGATTCTTTTCTCCTTCATGTGTTTCATGGTGCTCCTAGCCCTAAAACAGTTTGGAGTGCCCTTAAGTATTATTGAAAGTATCGAGGTCTCCCAACCCGAGGCAGTCCTAGTTTTACTATTACCGATAGCCTTCTCCTTCCCGATGGCTGCATTCATTATAGGCTTTGTCAAAGAGTACGGAAAAAAGCAGACGAGGAAGGAGGAGAAATCGAAAGAAAAGAAGGAAAAGAAAAAAGGATAACCTAAATATATTGGGACTGACCTGACCTTATTTTTTCGTATCTCTCTCTGAGTAGGGAAGATAAGTTCTCGCTTTCCTTTCTTGTTTCCAAGACCTTCTTATTAAATAATTCTGAACTCTTTTTAAGATCCTTCTCAGCAATATCTGCCAGGTCAGAGTTGTCGCTAACTTTCAAGTAGTTTTTAATATTTTTTTGAAGCTCACCAAGTAGCTCCCTCTGAGACCTAACAATGGAAATAAACTTTGAAGTCATAGTTTGAACACGGTTTTTCACCATTTCTAAACTAATTAAGTCCGTTAATATTCTTTCAAAATTGAACAGGTGTTCGTCGGTGTCAAATATGCAGTCCAGTGCCTTTTCTCCGTTTTTTAATTTCTCACCATTTGTACTGGATGTTATAATGGAGGACAATGCTTCTGAGAGTCTTGCGACCTCAGAGTCGTACTTCTGTCGGGTGTCATTAAATTCTAGAATGATTCTGTTCATATCCTTAATTAGGGACTCACTTCTCAAAGGTTTCACCTCACTCAAAAATTCAAAACTAGAAATCCTCGTTTTAAGCGACACGTCCACCTCAACTCTTATCTGATGAGAAATATATTAATACTCTATAAAAAACTTAGCGGTGAAATTTGGGCCAAATAGACACTTAGCCCCTACTCCCCAAAGAGGGTGGGAAATAAATATATGCTGATTTAAAAAGTGTTAAGGCACATCGAAAACCTCAAAAATGAAGCGCTCACCGCTTAAACTATAAAAAAATAGTTATTGTTTCATAGGAATAATTCAGGTTACTTAAAAAAGGGGAATTCAAATGGTTTTGGAAATCCAAAAAGCCGCTGAGGAAATAGCACAAAAAATAGGAGAGGAAAAAGTTTCTACAGAGAAATTCCACAGAATAGCCTACAGCAGAGATTGGTCACCCAGAAATGCAAAAGAAGCCCAACTACCAGATGTAGTCGTAGTACCCTCAACCACAGAGGAAGTAGCAGAAGTAGTAAAAATCGCATACAAGTACAGGATTCCAATAGTCCCCTTCGCAGGAGGAACAGGAATGGGGGGAGGTGTTTCACCAATAAAAGGCGGCATAACTGTTGATACCAAAGGCCTCAACAAAATTTTGGAAATAGACAAGGAGAACTTAACCGTAACTACACAGGTGGGAATAACAATTCTAGCGCTAAACCAGGAACTTGAAAAACACGGCTTGTGGTGGCCCCATGACCCTGAAAGCAAACCCGCCTCAACGGTAGGAGCCGCCATATCCTGTGATAACGACAGCACCTTCGGAATAAAATACGGTAAACTTGGAGACTACCTCCTCAACGCAGTACTCGTAACAGGAACTGGAGAAATCTTAAGATTGGGGCACCGAAAAGCACTATGCACTTCCTCAGGATACAAACTACACTGGCTACTAATCGGGGCAGAAGGCACACTGGGAATCGTCACAGAAGCTACACTGAAAGTCTTCCCAAAACCCCAAACTAGAAAAGTGGAAGCAGTGGTCTTCAAATCCATATCCGAAGCAATAAACGGCTTAAAAAGGCTCCTCCAGGCAGGCCTAAGCATAGAAAGCGCACATATAAACTGTAAAAGACGCCTAGGATTCTACACCCACGCCTACCGAGAAAAATACAAGAGGGAACCAGACATCCCAGAGTGGGCCGAAGCATTGCTATTTGTTTCATTCAACGGAGACGAAGAAGTAGTAAAGTTCTCACACGAGTACGCCCTAAAAATACTAGAAGAATTCGGGGGACAAAAGGTGAAAGAGAAGGAAATAATCGACGGATGGTGGACAAGTAAACACACGCTCAAATTTGAACCCTTCAAACAAAAATGGCCCGACTCCCAGAGAAAGAAAAAGTTTGGAGCCGCAGACCTGGGCATACCCATAGGAAGAATAGAAGAAGCATACCAAAAATTCCTAAAAATAGCAGAAAAAAACAAAATGGAAGTCTTGGGAATGTGCGTATACAACGAGAGACCCAACCGCATAAGTCCCAGCATAAGCTTCGCAGTCTTCGTGGACGACACCGATCCCGACGAAGTGAAGCGCTTCTACAAATACGTTGAAGAAATGAGTAAAATGGCCGTTGACCTAGAAGGAACAATGAGCACCTACATAGGAGACGGAGACCGACTGGGAGGCTTCAACAAATACGAGCACGGCGAAGCACTAAAATACATGAAAAAAATCAAAGAGGTATTCGACCCCCAAAACATAATGAACCCCGGTAAAAAATTCGAATCCTGCTGGATAGAACTAGGAAAGTAGCATAATGCGAGGAGGAATTAATCAAAATTAAAAGATGGTGGATTGACGATGCGTATAGAAGAGTATGAGGAGGATATATATACCTGTAATCGCACCCGCTGCGGATTTTGTAGAAACGAGTGCCCCGTATATCAGGAGAAGGGGTTCGAATCCTACTCTTGCCGTGGAAAAATGCTCATAGCCAGAGGACTGCTTGAAGGCGTCTTGGAACCCAGTAGGGAGCTTCTAGACTGCGTAAACCTGTGTGCAACCTGTAACTATTGTGGCTCACGCTGCGCATTAAGGAATGTGGAAATCATTGAGGCTCTCAGAGCGGATCTGGTGGAAGCAGGCTTCAGAGACCAGTATCATGAGAGGGGAATAGAGGAGATTAAGAGGAACGGCAACCCTTACCTTAAACCTAGAAATGAGAGGGAAACTTGGGCTAAGGATATCCCATTCTCAAAATCGGCGGATACACTACTTTACGCTGGTTGCACTTATCCCTACATTTTCCCAGACTGGTTGAGAACCGCAGCCCAGACACTCACAGGTATTGGGTTGAAACTGAATTGCTTGGGCAATGAGGAGTTTTGCTGTGGAAACCTGATGCTCACAACCGGCTTTTTAGAAGACTTCATGGAAACTGGAAAAAAGAACATAGAGGCCTTCCGAAAAGCTGGCGTAAAAAGAATAGTCACCGGCTGTCCGGGATGTTACAAGATTTTCGCCGAGGATTATCCTAAATATTTCAGCAATTTTGACATAGAGGTGGAGCACATAACCCAGCTTGTGGCAAGATTGATAGATGAGAGAAAAATAAAACCAACCAGACCAGTGAATTCCGTCATCACATATCATGACCCCTGCCACCTTGGTAGACATATGAGGGTAATAGAGGAACCCCGCAAGATTCTGGGCAGTATCCCCGGACTGGAACTAAGAGAGATGGAGCATAACAAGTTCGATGCAAAGTGCTGTGGAGCTGGAGGAGGAATGATGGCCGCTTACCCAGAGGTTGCAGTAAAAATAGCAGAAAAAAGAGTAAAAGAGGCAGAAGCCACTGGAGCAGAAATGCTGGTAACAATCTGCCCCATTTGCGAATTCAACTTTGACAGAGCCATAAGATACACAGACTCAAAAATAAAACTAGTCGACCTAATGGAGATACTCAAAAAATCCATTTAGCCGCGCATCAATCACACCCCATCACTAAGCCAGAAAACATCATAAGGGGACAAAGATTAAGGGTCCCCACAATCAAAAATTTTTAAATGTGTTTTCCGAAAAAAATTAGGAAAGAACTGTTTCCGAACCAATTTTACTATTTTTAATCGTGTTGCAGGCTGAGCAGGTTTATCATTCAAAACATTTGGATGAGAGGTTCTCATCCTTGGCCCCGTAGTAGGGTTCGCGGAGTTCAACTGCTTTTAGAAACAGTTCTCTGAGAGTTTTGGAATCCGCACCTCCTCTGAGGGGGCCTATAATGTCAATAAGGTTGTCGCTTCGCATAAGGCAGGGTTTCAGCTTGCCATCACTTGTGAGGCGTATTCGGGTACAGTTTGAACAAAAATCGCTGTTATGTACCGGTCTTACAATTTCCACTTCTGCACCGCCGGGTAGAAAGTACTTTTTTCTGTTCTGCATACTTTTTCTAGTAACCACCCTTTCTGCATAGCCTCCCAACTCCACCTCTAAGGGCTCCACATCCACGTGAAAACGCTGGAAAACCTCGTTTCCCAAATCCACAAGCTCAATCACCTGCAGAATGGCGCCCTTGCTTTGAGAAAAACGCACCAAATCCCAAAACTCATTTTCATTCAACCCCCTCAATAAAACCATGTTAAGCTTAATGGGTCTAAGCCCAGCCGCCGAAGCCTCATCAATCCCACACAACACAGAGTCTAATTCATCAAAACCGGTAATTACCTTATATTTTTCAGGGACCAAGGAATCTAAACTAACATTTACCCTCTTTAACCCCACCTCTCTCAATTCCCAAGCCTTATCCGCAAGCAGAGTAGCATTAGTAGTCATAGAAACCTCCTCAATCCCGGGTACCGAGGAAATCCTCTCCACCAATTCAAAAATATCCCTCCGCAGCAAAGGTTCCCCACCAGTCAACTTCACCCGCCTAACACCCTCAACCGCCGCCACTTCCACGATTCTCTCAATCTCATAAGCCTCCAACTCGCAACTAGGATTAATCTCACCCTCACCATGACAATAAATACACCTAAGATTGCAACGATGAGTAAGGGAAACCCGAATGTCCCTAATAGGCCTCCCATATCTGTCGCAAACCATAATTGCACTCCCAAGATTCTAAACTAACAACCACAAAGAAACTTAAAACATTAACCCCACAAAACAAAAAAACATAAACTAACCAGAAAAGCCAAACCCACAAACAAAACACTAATCGCAAACCCAAAAAGTCAAAATTTAACTTCCCTAACCCGCGACGGCTTCTTAAAATCAATTCTTATAGCGTCAACAGGACAACGCGAAACACACATCTTACAACCCAGGCAGCTACTCTCATCCATAACCACAGCCAAACTCCTGTCCCCCAAATCCACAATTTTATAGATTCTGGCCCCCTTTGGACACACAGCCCTGCAAATACCCTCACCTCTACACTTCTCCGGATCAACAGTAATCCTGACAATAAAAAACCACCTCACAAACTATAAAAAGCACATCCAACAAAACATAAAAACTTTAGCCTGAAAAATCAAAATCCAGAACAAAAATAAACCCACTCTAAAAGTCAAAAAAGGAATTCCAGACCTTAATCCGAGTCTTGGGAAGCCCTACTTAATAAGCTGCGCAAGAGACCGCCGGAAGGCTTCGCGCCATATTCCTTCACACTCTCAGAAGCCCTGGATTCCATTCTAACTTCACCAGCTTTAACCTCAGAAAGAACACTAGCAACAGAACGCAAAAAGTCGGGGTTAATACGCCACTCCGTAGTATCCTGCCCCGCCCTACACTCCAAAAAATCAGAGCCCAAAACCTGCTGAGACTGAGTCAAAATAGTGCTTACACGCACCAGACCCACTCCCCTGTCCCAACTCCGTGCAACACGACACAACTCAAAAACAGTATACCAATTACCACTACTCAAAACGTCAAAAATAGCCCTCTTACACATGTCCCCCCCAATCAATCTCCTCAGCATATCACTCTTACCCGAACTTGAACTCACACCAGAACCGTAACCCCAACTATGACCAGAAACGCTTGAAGAGCCAGACGGAGAATTAGAAGCAGAAGACTGAGAATTGGAATCACCACTAACCCTACCAAAAATCGACCTATGAGAATTCTCCTCAAGCATAAAAGGAATCCTCCAAACCGCAAATAACTACAGCTCACAGTTAAGGAATCTATCCGAAAACAAGATAAAAAATTGAGTAACACGCAACTAATACATATATAACTCAAAAAACCATAGAGTTCTTATAAAAAAGGGGCCAAAAAAAGCACAAAGCACCACTAGTTTAAACGAGAAAACAATAAAAACACAAAAAACCAAAACGAAATAAACAAAAAACCGAAAACAACAGAAAGATTTTTATTTGTAAAATACAAAATACATATTGGGGAAGTTGAACCTCACGCCGCGAAGTCCACACTAAGCTCACTAATCGCTTTCCCCCCTCACTTGCATTGTCGTTGTTGGTCTTCTTTTTTTGTTTTGGTGTGGGCGTATGGGCGCGAGGGCTTCCCTGACGTTTACTTCTTCCTCTGGAGAATGATTCACCACATAGTTCACTTAATTTGGGTTTTTTACTTATTTTAACAAATTTTAAAATTGTTTTAGTGTTTGTTTTATTTATGGGGAGAAATAAACGTTTTTCCAGCACATTTTTAAATTCATTTTTCAAATGTTCAGTCTACAAAGAGAGAATGGAAACAATTACAAGTTGCACAACTCAGCAATTTTATAAATGGTTTAAAGGAAATCTAAAAAATATTTGAGGTGTATGTCTAACCCATGGGGGGGATACACCTTTTTAGCTGAGGATGGGAATCGCTCAGATTTTTAAGGGAAGTGAAGGCTAAAATTGAGGATAGAAAAAGGGCTCTTTTTTAGCAATTATAGAGGGTTATTCCCAGTTTTCCCCTTACAATGGCTAAATGTGTATGGAAAAGGCTTGTTCCACTGAATATCACCAAAGTTAAGGCATACGTGGTTCTGCGCTTCTGTGTGTGAAGTACACCGCAGCGCTTTTAATTGCTTTAGAACCCTTTTTCTGGTGGGTGGGCCCCATTGCTCTTTTATTAGTTGTATTTTTGTGTTGTTCCATCTTTGGGGATGGTGAACTGCTGCTTTATTTTTTGGTGATTATTATTTTTGTTTGTCTTCGATTATTATTTCTTCGATTCCCTCTTTGGTGATTTTGTGTATTTGGATTCTGCCTCCTGATGCTGTGTCGCGAGCTTTGGCTGCTCTTACTGCTCTTATGGCTAGGTCTTTTGCTTCTTCTACGGTGATGCCGTCTTTGTATTCGTCTTCCAGTACTCCGTAGGCTATCACGGATCCTGATCCAGTTGCTCCAAATTTTGGTTCTTCTAGTAGGCTTCCTAGGGGATCTAGAGTGTAGATGTGTGGGCCTGTTTCGTCTACTCCTCCTAGGACTGGCATGGTAATGTATGGGTTGATTCGGTTTTGGTATAGTAGTACGGACATGAGGTTTGCTGCTGCTTTTACGGTGACGTCTCTTCCTATTTCGTGTTTTCTGAGGGCTAGGTTTGCGGACATTATTTTTGCTACCTGCTGGCAGTCGGCAACGCCCCCGGAGATGGTCATGGATATTCGGGGGGCTATTTTGTATATTTTGGGGGCGGTTATGTTGGCCACTATGTTCCCCATGGTTGCTTGGGATTCTGTTGCCAGTATTACTCCGTCCTTGCAGACGATTCCCAAAGTGGTTGTGCCGCTTACATATATATTATCGTTAATTTTATTGTCTCTGCTCATGGTTACCCTACTCCTGAATTTCTGTCTGTGTATTTAGTATTGAGGTTTTTGCTTTTATTGACTTGGTAGGTGAAGTATTAATACTTTTTCATATTAAACCTGGGCATGATGTAATAATTATGTTTTTTTTATGGGCTGAGCGGCATGTTTTGGGCGTGTAGGATTTCCATTCTCGACCTGAGGAAGGTTAACACCTTACCTTTCAGAAAGCAGTAGGCGGACAATTTGCTGCCATTAACCGAGAGGACAAGAAGGGATCTCACGCTCGTTTTTCCACTCCTGTTAGTATACCTC
>Ga0136652_1000363_pt1 | contig 22510 bp, 22 predicted proteins | sample ConPoolayeEmetaG_FD_94864 | JGI IMG/M metagenome (GOLD analysis project Ga0136652, IMG submission 94864) | Hot spring microbial mat communities from California, USA to study Microbial Dark Matter (Phase II) - Cone Pool mat layer E metaG... ...
ATATTGAGGTGACGACCTGCTTCAACCAATTTGGGAGAGAGGATACACATGGAGCAGTCGTTGGTTGGAAAGGTTTTGTCCAGTTGAGCCATAACCCCACCGATAGCAGGCGAGGCCTCAACGAGATAGACATAATAACCCGATTCGGCAAGATCCAGCGAGGCTTGAATCCCCGCAATCCCCCCTCCAACGACCATCACGGCTCCAACTTTGTCTACCATATTATCCCCTTTGTAAGTCCAAAACCCAACGATCTAAATTTCTACCTGCCCTCATAGCAATCCTTTACTCTCCAAAACTTTTATGGGATCGGTAAGATGACGCCCCAACCATTTCTTAACCTCGCGATGGCCCAGGGCCAATCCCATGAGTTCAGTAAAGTAGAGAATGGGTAGGTCAAACTTTTTACCTACCTCGTTTTCCAATTCATCCTGCCGAGTATCCAGATTGGATTGACACATTGGACACCCTGTCACCACACAATCTGCCTCTGCCTCCTTGGCCATTGAAAGAAGTTTCTGTCCAAGGCTTCTTACAATATCGGTCCTCGTCATCACCAGACTGGCTCCACAACAATCCGTCTTATAGGACCATTGGATCGGTTCAGCCCCTAACAATTCCATCAAGCGGTCCATATGTTGGGGATTCTCATAATCAGGGATTCCGGTGACCTTCGGAGGTCGAACGGTGAGGCATCCATAGTAGCAGACCACTTTAAGACCTGAAAGGGGTTTGACCTTTTTTCTTTTTACCTCCTCAAGGATCGACTCCTCACAGAAGAAGTCCAGGGCATATCGGATGGGGACATTTCCCTGGTAGGGGAATTGAATCCCTTTAGAATGTCGTTCAGAATGGTCTTTAACCTCTTTTTCTGCTGTTTTGAAACGGCTATAGCATGCCACACAAGGCACAAGAAGCTCGAGACCATGCTTCTCCGCAATAGCAAGGTTTCGGGCAGCGAGTTGGAATGCCAAGCCTTCATCGGTACAGTGAGCCGAACTTGCTCCACAACAGGTCCAGTCCTCTAACTCATGAAGTTGAATATTGAGAAGATGGCATACCCCCCGAAGTGATTCATCATACTCCCGTGCTGTTCCGTGTAGGGAACAACCAGGATAATAGGAGACCTCTATCATTTTTTATCTCCTTCTTCAGTAATTTAAATTTCAATCACCAAATTCTCAAAGTCCCAAATCATTCCGACTCACCACTATCCAATCATCCATCATTTCTGATTTTATAATATTTCGTGGAGTGAGCTTTTGCTCATTGTTTAATAATGGGTGTTTGAGATTTAGTGGTTTATTATTTCTCCCTTTTCTCAAAAGCGCTGAAAATTTCCTTAATCTCCTTTCCACCTCCGAACTTTGATGGAAAGAGTTTGATCTTACCTTTTCGGTACATTTTCAACCCAAGGTTGGCATCTTTGAAAAAGTCTCGGGTTTTGGACTTAAATTTCAGGATGAGGCTAAGCTCGTGGATTCTCCCTTTTGATTTAACCGTGTCCAAAAAAATCGAGTGGAAAATAGGGATGTCCTTTTCTCCTGGCTTGATCCCGGAGGAGAGGGCAATACTTCTTAACGTATCCATGATTTTGGCAATATCGATATTGTTAGGGCATCGAACACTGCAAGTATAACAAGAGGCACAGATCCAAATCGTTTTGGATGAGAGAACCTTTTCTCGATGATTATATTGAATATGGCGGAGGACCTGGTTGGGAAGGATATCCATGGCGTATGCCACCGGGCATCCTGCAGAGCATTTCTGACATTGATAACAGGCTTGAATGGTTTCCCCACTGGCCTGAACGACTTCCGATAAAAAAGAATTTTCTCCTAAGGTGACCGGTTCATTTGAAATCATGACTTAACTTACCTCCATCATGGATTGGTTTTCGATATAGGTTGGAAGCTCAATGATGAAGGTCGTCCCTTCACCTACTTTACTCTTGACACGGATATGGCCTCCATGGTCTTGAATGATTCCATACGAAGTAGCAAGACCTAAACCCGTTCCCTTTCCTACTGCTTTTGTGGTAAAGAAGGGGTCAAAGATTCTGGTAAGGTTTTCTTCTGGGATGCCTTCTCCGGTATCCGTAAATTCTATCGAGACATATCTTCCGTCTGGGGAAGAGGCTGTGGAGATGGTGAGCGTTCCACTACCATGCATGGCCTCTGCGGCATTGACGATGATATTCATAAAAACCTGTTTTAACTGACTTGCATTTCCTCTGACAAAAGGAAGGAAGGGATCGAATTTTTTGACTATCTTTATATTATGAAAAAGTGCCTGATTCACTAAGAAGAATAGGCCATCGTTAATAGCCCGATTGACATCCGTGGGTTCCATTTTAGGCTCAGTTTGACGTGCAAATTCAAGAAGGCTCTTTACAATTTCCTTACATCGACTTGCCTCTTGAACGATTCGAGACAGATCATTACGCTTTGGGTCTCCTTCCGGGAGATCTTCCATGAGAAGGCTGGAGTAGATAAGAATTCCTCCAAGGGGATTATTGATTTCATGGGCGATGCCTGCGGCCAGTTTCCCAAGGGAGGCCATCTTCTCAGAATTAACCAATTGGAGATGGGTTTCCTCAAGCTTCTTTTCTATCTGAATCCTTGGCCTCAAGTCAGTAAAGATGCCCACGCTGGCTATTTCCTTACCAGCGCTATCATAGATAAGCGTTGCTGAGAGTTGGACAGGGATTTCCTCCCCAAATTTGTTAAGGACATTGAGTTGGGTGGGGATGAATTTCCCAACCCCTCCATAGTCGGGACTTCGAAGTTTTTTCATGATCTCTTTGGCCATTCCAGGGGGGTAGATCTGGGTGATATGAATCTTTCCGATGACCTCTTCGGCCTTGTAACCAGTTAAAGCCTCTGCCCCTTTATTGAAAATGAAAATATTGCCTTTCATATCGGCGGCAATAATTCCATCTACCGAGCTTTCAATCAAGTTCATGAAAAATTGGTTGGCCTCACGAAGTTCGTTTTCGATTCGTTTTCTCTCTGAGATATCTAAATTGATTCCCTGATAACCCGTAATCTCTCCCTTCTCATTTTTAATAGGATAGCCTGTAAGCAATATTGTAATCCTCTCACCGTTTTTCTTCTTAAATTCAACTTCCATGTCCTTCACATAGCCGTCCTGCTCCATCCTCTTCTGGAAGATTCTTCGGTCCTCAGGGTTCACATAGAGGTCCTTAGCAATATCAATTTTTAGAAATTCTTCCTTGGTTGAATAACCCAACATATCCAAGAGGGCCTGATTACAATCTAAAAATTTACCTTCCCTTGTGCTGATGAACAGTCCATGCCTAACCCTTTCAAAGAGGTTGCGTAATTTCTCTTCAGAATCCTTGAGTTCCCTCTCAAATTTTTTTCGTTCCGTGATGTCACGGATGTAGGCGTATGTCTTTACCTCACCTGTTTCGGATTTGGCAAGTGCGATACAGACCTCAGCGTCCTTCACTTGGCCCTGAGGGGTGACAATACACATCTCTGTACAGAGCTTTTCCCCAATCCCTACTCCTCGGGTAACTGTTCCTTCCAGAAATTCTTTATCCTCCTTACCGATCACTGTGAAAAAATTTCTTCCAATCAGATCTTCCTTTGGGATTCCAGTGATCTCAGAGGCCATCTGATTTGCAAAGGTAATTTCAAAGGCCTGATCAAAGACCACAATCCCATCATCCCCCATCTCTGCAATTTTTTCGAACTGCTGGGTTGCCTCTCGGAGTTTTCGCTCCATCTGTTTCGATTCTGTGATATCTCGGAGATAGGCATAACCTTTTCTTACCCCCTGAGGGGTTTGAGATAGGGCAATACAGAGTTCCATCTCCTTGGTCGTCCCTTTAGAAGTCACCAACTGGGTTTCAGTGCAAACTTTCTCCCCATACTGATCGGGGTGGAGGAAGATGTCCTCGAGGAAGGCCTGGCCGGATTTCCCTAATAAAGAGAGAATGGTCATTTGGAGAAGTTCTTCATGGGAGTATCCAGAGATCTCAGAGGCCATTCGGTTGGCAAACTCAATGCGATGATTTTCGTTAAAGACAAGAATCCCATCATTTCCTAACTCCGCGATGGCCTGAAACATCTCCGAGCCTAATTCTCTTTCAAGGGGTTTTACTCGATGGAGATGTCTCTTCCTTTTGGCGGGTAACAGGGGTCTCTTTTTCTGCATACCTTTTTCAAAATAACATAACGATTGAAGGGTGACAAGCGAAGAGAACTCTTTCATAACCTTATCAGTTGACGGTTCAATGGGGATGGATTCACCTGCCATCCCTTAAGACAATCTTAGTTGATCCAAGAGCGGAGGGATAAGGTTTTCCCATCCGATTGGAATAATCTGAACGCCTTGGCAGAAGGATTTCATTTCTTTGATTAAATTGGCAGCGATCCGAATACTCTCCTCCTGTTTATCAGAAGCCCGCATCAACTGGTCAATGATTGAATCGGGGATGAAGGTCCCTTCGATATGTTTATTCATGTAGCGAGCCATGCCAACTGATTTGAGCAGGGTAATGCTGACGAGGATGGGCACTTTAAAGTGAGCGACTTTCTTTGAAAACTTCTCGATCAAATGAACATCGTAAATAGAGTTGGTGATAAAGAATTCAGCCCCTGACCGAATCTTCTTCTCCATATCCATGATCTCCAGGTCGAGGATATGGCCCTTTGCCCCAGCGTTGACCATAGTTCCAACACAAAAATGCGGTTTACCTTGAAGGTCATTTCCTGCGAGGTCATAGCCCTCTTGGAGGCGTTTGGCCGCTCCTAAAAGGCCTGTCACATCAAGGTCGAACACAGGTTTTGCATCAAAATGGTCTCCAATGGAGGGGGGAGTGCCTTGAAGAATTAGGACATTCTTAATTCCCAGGGCAGCGGCATTAAGGAGTTCGGACTGCAGGGCCAGTCGGTTTCGGTCACCGCAGGAGAGATTAAAGATGACTTCTAATCCTTTATCCTTTAAAAGGGTACATACGGAGAGGGACCCCAGTCTCATAATTGAATTCTGAAGATCAGGCACATTGATCGCATCCACACGGCCTCTCAGGGATTCGGCATGTTGGTAAATTTCAGAGAGATTGATCCCTTTGGGAGGTTGAAGTTCGACAACAACCGCGAATTTTCCTGAGTCCAAGCGTTCCTTGAAAGTCATGGGTCTCCTCCCTTTCTTCTTTCTGTCCCACCAATCTACCTATAGGACAGAGAGATTATTAATCCATTTGGTGGATTAGGTTAAAGGGGTTCTTCAATCCCAGAGATTAAAAACCAGCTCTCCTAATCGAATGTACTGTTACTCCCCCAATTTGATCAAGCAGATAGTCTTTTGATCCCTCAAGCAAACCTTATTTAATATAAAAATTGTAGTTCTGTCAATTGGAAGGGATTCTCCTCTTACGCGAGAGGTTGAGGGAGACCTCTTCTTATCTTGCGTATCTCTTTTTAAATGCCTCGTGAATAAAGGACCTTCTTGTTTGATTCCGCCATTCCCTCGGGAGAGTTACTTTGATGATATTATTTAATCGGCCTTGTTTTTTCAAACGCTCATAAATTTCATACCATGCGCATGGAGTTTCCTTGCTCACCTCACATTTTCCATCTTTGGAAGTTCCCCCACACGGTCCGTTAAAGATTGATTTTGCACACCTCGTCACAGGACAGATGCCTCCGGTTTCTCCCAAGACACAATCCCCACACATTCGGCAATTTTCCTCATACCACCCAACCTCTCTGTCTGTACCAACGAAGATGGTGTTAAGAGCGGGAAAGACTGGTCTGTCAGGATATCTTTCGGCAACGAATTGAACCCCCGCCCCACAGGCCATTGACAAGATCGCCTCATATCCCTTAACCATTTCATCTAAATCGGAGAAAAAATCAGCATTGCACTGTCGTTCAATGGTAAATCCATCTATTTGAAAATGAGTATTTTCTATATTGAGCGCATTCTTGAGGTCCTCGTTCAGGAGATAGACCTCCTTCTGGCCCCCGGAAAGGCAAATGGAGGTACACCCCCCACAACCCACATTTAAAATCTTTTTAAAACCCTTCACCATTTCCTTAATCTCTTCCAAAGGTTTTCTCTCAGCAACTATCATTTTTACCCTCCATGTTTGAAACGTTTAATCTCTTCCATGATTACTTTAATCTCTGCCTCCAGAGGTGACATTCTCCACAGAACCGAGGAACTGCCTTTTTATTTTCTTTTTCATACTTTTTATGGCAGAAGATACACTGGTGATGAAAGGCCTTCGAAAGGTTAGGACGAGAACGACGGTCGTGACAGGAAGAACATCGGATTCCCTCTCTTCCCTCTTGAAGCGTGCTTTCGTCTAATATGTTTTTCCCATCCTTGTATTGATGATGACAATCTTTACAGGAAAGTCCTCCCTCCATATGACGATTGTGGGGGAAGAGTACAGGAGGTCGCTCTCTTTTCTTAAAGACCTCAGGGTGATTCAATAAAATATTGTCAGGCTGTGCTTTGAGGTCATTGAAGGCAAACGATGATATAATCATTATGGAAAGGGCTATTAGGTAACCTTTATTTATCATGCTATTGCTCCTATGTATTTCTTTATCACTATCGAATACAACCCTTATGAAAGGGTGAGATAAACTTCCTATAGACCCAAACCTCCCTATGTCACACAGGAACCCCTATAGCCAACTCTCCGAGATGGATTCATCCAGTCGAGGGTAAACCCCTTGAGATCGGCAAATCGTTCTTGCAAAGGTAATCATACTCGGAATATCGATTCCTACTGGGCAATAGCACCGTCGACAAAGGACACAATTTTTCCAAACAATGCCCTTGATGCTTTCCAGAAAATTGTGGTCGACCTTTCCGCCCTTTTTATAGAGTTTCCCTAAAGAATTAATTACCTTATAGGAAGGCATATATTGAGGATCTTTTCCGTGAGTCATATATAAGAAACAACTTTCTGCGCAAAGGCTACAGCGCACACAATGGGAAAGAAGCAATTTCATTTTGCCCTTCTTCTTTTTCAGCATCCTTTTTATTTGATCCGTATCAATCGGTCGGGTCTCTTGTCTTGACATTCCTTCCTCCCTTCGATTTACCCACTAAGACCTACCACGTTCGCCTCCCACGGCCGAAGCTATATTCGCTTCCGATGAAAAAGCGATAGAAGAAGAAAAAAAGCATATGTCCCAGCTTTGTAAAAGGAATCGTTATGAACATTACCTCCCCTGCAAGGATATGCAAGAAAATCAGTGTTTGATAATCGGCCATTTGATGGTAAGCCAAGTAACCTGTAATGAAGGGGGCGAGGGTGATCATCAGGGTTAGATAGTCATATCCTGTGGTTATGGCACGAACTCTGCGTAAGAAGATTCGCCTAAACAGAAAGATCCCTCCACAGATAAAGGGGATCCATGTGAGTAGGTCTGAAATAAATTCAGGGAAACTATAGAAACTTATTCCCCATGCCTCATTCAAGAGTATATTATGCCCCAAGAGGAAGATTGGTATGATAAATAGAGAGATATGAAAAACCCAGGTTAGGACCATCATCAATGGATGAGTTCTCCAGACAGTCTCTTTCTTTAAATAGACAAGCCAATCTCCGACTCTTTGAAAAAATCCCTTACTCTTTGGTTTTTCAGGATTGAATGGGAGATCAATGAAGATAAGTTCCTTTTTTCTGGAGAGGTTGAAAAACTTAAACGTTTGGTAGAGGAGACCCGCAATGAAAATCAAAAAAGAAATCCATATCAGTGGTCCACGAACAAATTCGAACATGAAGACCTCCTTTTTAAACCTTAGGTCTGGGTACCAACTTAGCTCGTTCAGCAATTTCTGGTACCCGATGTTCCCATTCAATTGCCATGAGGTGAATCCCATGGACACCTTTGATCTCTTTCAATTCCTCGATCTGTTCTACACAGATCTTAATCCCTTCTTCAGCTGCCTTGGGTGCCTTGACCATTCGGTCAATGATCTCTTCAGGGATGATAATTCCTGAAACATTTTTTGCCATGTATCGTGCCATACCTCCTGATTTCAGCGGGGTGACTCCTGCAAGGATGTGGACCTTTTCGGTGAGTCCCATATCATTGGCCTGCCGCATCCATTCGCGGAAGATTTTCATATCGTAAATGCATTGGGTCTGGATGAAGTCGACCCCAGCATTTATTTTTTTTGCCAGTCGATGGACCCGCCATTCCAATGGCTCACCAAAAGGGTTTTCAGCAGCCCCGATGAACATTTTGGGTGCTTCATCTATTTCTTCATCGTTTATAAATTTTCCACTATCCCGCATCTTCCGAACGGTGTAGATCAGTTGGATTGAATCAATGTCAAAGACCCCTTTGCTCAGGGGGTGGTCCCCAAATTGTTGGTGATCACCAGAAAGGCAGAGGATATTTCGGATTCCATGGGCATAAGCACCACAGATATCGGCCTGCATGGCTAAACGGTTCCGATCTCGGCAGACCATCTGGAGAGTAGGTTCCAAGCCCTCCTTCATGGCCAGGAGGCAGGCAGCCCAGCTTGCCATGCGAACCACACCTGTCTGGTTATCAGTGATATTTACAGCATCGACGATCCCTTTTAGGTAATTTGCCTTTTTTCTAATTACCTCGACATTCGCCCCACGGGGAGGACCAAGCTCTCCTGTAAAAGCGAAGTGTCCTGCTTCTAAAATCTTTTCAAGATTGCTTCCTGATTTCATGGGTTAAAATCCTCCATTAATATTGTGAGCCTAAATAATAAATTAGAATTTTTATGAGAAATTATTCACAAGAATTTGTAAATTATTTCACCTACCTTGTCAAGAAAAATATAACCCCCTTGTTAGATATTTAAAAATTTTTACAAAATCAGAAGGAATAGCCGCCCTAAAAGCACTGGTAATTTAATTTCTTCAATTAAATTTCATAATTTTTTTAAGCGGTTATGAAAACCTAAGAGGAAGGTACTGGGGGGTAATATTTCAAGGGAGAGATTGTGAAATTGGGCAGTAGATTTATTTTTTAGATTATCGAATAATATCTTTCATGTGAGGCCGTCCCCAATCTTTATTGAAGATGGAAGAGGTCTTGGGCCAACTTTTTTCCTGTAACTGTTTTAAACTCTTTTTCGATAATTGCTTTCAACTTTTCCGAATCTTTGCCAAGCCCACCTTCTTCTATATTGACCAGCCAATCGGCTTCATAAAGGATTTGGAAATTGAGCGTCTCTCTTTCTCTTGGATGATGGTGATGGCCTATAATATCACAGATCTCGTTGATGATCGGCTTCTGAATATTTAGTTTCGTTAAGATTTCTTCCGCAGTGACTTTTCCAAATCTTTCTTGGTCCTCCACAGAGGCCGTTCCATATTTCTCCTCGGCCTCTTTGATTCCTATATCATGAAGATAGGCGGATCCAAGGATTACAAGAGGATGTCCACCTTCTATCTTTAATATCTCTTCTGCATATTGGGCTACCTTAAGGGCATGGTTGATGCGCTTCGTATCAGAACCGAAATACCTTCTCATTTCATAATCAATCTTCTCTCTCAACCGTTTATTCTTCTCCTCCTTTGTTTTAGCCTTCATCTCCTCTGGCAACCCTTCAATACAGGAATCCCCATAAGGACACCACTCAGCGCATCCAAAATTGATCCTCGGATTGACAATCTCATGCCCACACCGACATCTTCTCTTCACATCAAATTTAAAAAACTCTACACGGTAGCCACATTTTGGACAAGAGATTTCAAAGACATCACCAGGCCTCCAAAACATTGGGTCTTGACCAGGACATCTCATTGTAGGACCTCCTTTCTAATTTAATTTTAATTTCATTTTAAGTGGGTTGCTTTGACTTAAGTCAAATTCCTTTAAATTCCAATAAACCGGGCAAAGGAGATCATGGTTTCTAAGAAAGGTTGAATCCTCTTTTTGACCGTGTTAATTAAAGAATAAAATTGATTATGAGGGTTTAATGGAATATTTAAGGTATTATTTCTACCTGACCAAAAAGAAGTAGAGGTTGAGGAAAGAACGTCTCTTCCCCTCGGTGACCTATTGAGTCTATTCTATGATCACTCTTGGAAAGGAAGCGATAGGATATGGTGACCCCAAAGATCGAATTGCTCTTCATCACCCCAAATGCAGAGAAGATCATAGAGATGGCAGGGCGTACCTCCTACCTATCCTTCGATCGGCAGGGGGAGGGGACGGAGAAAAAATTTATAAGGATGCTTATTAAAAATGGGCACCTCTCCGTTTTGGAACATGCCTATGCCACCTTCAGGATTTCAGGGGTATCCAGGGCATTCACCCATCAATTCGTGAGACACCGGTTATGCTCTTTTATCCAGAAGTCTCAACGATATGTAGACGAAAGCCATTTCAACTATATTGAACCTGACTCCATTAAAAGCAATCCAGAAGCCCATTGCCTCTTTGTTGATTTTATGGATCGGGCAAAGGAGACCTATTCCAAACTTCAGAGGTTAAAGATTAAGAAAGAGGATTCAAGATACGTCCTACCCAATGCGGTGGAGAGTCAGATGGTCGTGAGCACCAATTTTCGCGAGTGGCGATATATTATTGATCTTCGAGGTAGACCTCAGTCGCAGTGGGAGTTTAGAAGGGTGGCCATTGAGGTTTTAAAGATTTTGAAAGCATATGCCCCCACCGTGTTTGGAGATTTTAAGATTGATGAGAAAAAAGAGGTGATCAGAAGAGCCTAATCCTCTTTCCTCACCTCAGGGATGATATTGCCTCCCGAAGGAAAGATTGCTACATCTGCCACGGGCATCTTTTTATAAACCTGACTGATGGCCTCCTCGAGAGAGGAGGAATAGTTAAACTTCATCATCGTTACCTGTTCAGGCGAGAGGCCTTCAGTGACATGGTAGACATCAAATTTTTCAGCCAACTCCTTAAAATAGACAACCTGCATAATATAGGAGATTCCAAAAGATCTGAGATGGTTGGGAATATTTCCTTCAATTAGGCGCCGGTGAAAATCACATGCGCTCTCCTCACTTCCCATCTCTTGAATTAGGGGCAGGACAGGACCTGCCTCTTTCTGCGGAGCCACCCAGATGATGGCTCCCCCGGTGCGGGTGCAGAAGTTTGCCATCGTAAGTGCCTTGGTAGCCTGAACTCCTATCTCTAAGGGGTAAGCAGAGGTGATGGTTACATCGGCGAGTTTATTCAAGGAGACCAGGTAGAGAGAAGATGCATAACGAGATCCCTCTCGAAGTTCATCCATAGGATCGCCTGCAAAGGCGCGAATCACCTCCTTCTTCTCGTTAAGGATTAGGTCAAGTTTAAAGGTCAATCTTGAAAGTCGCCCTGCATCCACAATATCTTCAAAGAAGGGATTCCCCTCCAGTAGGTTTACCCGGCTATTTCGATGACGCATCCAAGTAAAGTGATGATCGGCTACTGACCGATAAGAACAGACCCCGGGCATAACGATTTTAAATCCTCCGCCATATCCAGCAATGGGATGGGGCATGCATTCTCCGACACCAATGATCAGATCGGCAAAGGCGACATGGCGGTTGACCTCAACCAATGTTCCTCGATGTGTCTTGCCGATGATCACATTGTTAGAGGCATGGGGGTTGTGGGCAAAGAGTCGGCCGTTCAGTCGGGAAAGGACTTCCTTTCCCACCTTCATCTCAAGTTGTTCAGGGGAGGGAATGGGATGTGTTCCAAGGGCGCAAATTCCTGTTATTCGCCCATCTGGAATGCCAGCCCGATTGAGACGGTTCATCATTTCCGGAAGAGCAAGATGGGCAGGAGTAGGACGCTGGAGATCATCAAATAGGATGATGACCTCCATCCCAGGACGAGCCAGTTCTTCGATCTTGGGAGATCCTATGGGATAATCAAGAGCCCGCCGAATTTCCTGAAGAGGATCCGTGACCCCTGGCACAAGAGGTTTATCCTCATTGGAGATTAAATTCCATCCCTTTGGAATCAAAAAGGTTTTTCTCTCACTCCCATAATTCACATAATAACTCATTTAGTTAGCTCCTTTTAAGGTTTTTTGTTTTTCAAAAAATAATAGAGTAATATTGTATAGTTGTCAAATAAAAAGTATTGACAAATAAAATTAAACTGGGGTACAGTATACCAAATGAGAAGGCTGGTCATTAGGAACCCGAAGACGATAAGGAAGAAGGTTTATGATTACCTTCGGGAAAGAATCTTGAGTGGCGAGATCCTTCCCCATGAGCACTTGATTGAGGCCAAAATAGCACGGGAGATAGGGACCTCTCGAACACCTGTCAGAGAGGCACTTCATAATTTAGAACTCGAGGGTTTGATCAAATCGATCCCAAGGGTGGGGTATGTGGTCAAACCGATCAGTGCAAATGAGGTGGAAGAGATTTGTGAAATTCGTCGGGTGGTTGAGGAACTTGCGACACAATGGGCAATCGAGAAGGCCCCTGATCGCCTCATTGAGGAGTTGAAAGAAAACATCGCTGTCGCTGAGGAGAGAGTTGCCATGGGAGATGTCAAAGCCTTTGTGGAATTGGACGCTCAGTTTCACGAAATCATCGCCAGGCATAGTGGCAGTCAGCGGCTCCTCGAACTGTCACAGACGTTAAGGCGACATATGTTGCGGTATAGGGTTCAGAGCATCTATTTGGCTGATAATGTCTTGAGGGCCATTGAGGGACATAAAGGAATCCTTCGGGCAATTGAAAAGGTTGATTTAGGGGAGGTTCATCAAGCCATTCGGCATCATTTGAATCAATCGAAAAATGATATCTTGAGGTATGCTTTTAAAGAATCAGTTCAACAAGCTGGAAGCCTTCAGCCTTCAAGAGTGAATAAGGGCTTAGATTCAAGGGGTAGTGATGATTGAGATTAAGTTTAAAGGACAGGGAGGGCAGGGAGTGGTTGTCGCCTCCGAAATTTTAGGGAAAGCCTTTTTTGCTGAAGGGAAATTTCCACAGTGTTTTTCTCTCTTTGGGTCAGAACGCCGCGGTGCTCCGGTTTTTGGTTTTTTACGGGTCGATAAAGAGCCCATTCTATTAAAATGTCAGATCAAACGCCCAGATCAACTGGTCCTCTTCGACCTTAGCCTGATGGAGGAATTAGAAATCCTCCAGGAACTGAAACCAGGAGGAACACTTCTGATCAATACGGACAAGGAGATCGATTCATTTGAAGGGTTGAGACAGTACAAGATTGGTTTGATCGATGCGGTATCGATTGCGAGAAGGGCAGGGGTGGAAGGGGTATTTAACACCACGCTTCTTGGAGCCTATGCCTCCCTGACCCAATTGGTGAAAAAAGAGACTCTGATCGAAGTGGTCCGCCAAATGATCTTCACTAAAACAGAATCCAATATTGATGCCCTTAACGAAGCCTACGATAAGGTTCAAATCTATGAAAGTTTATGCTGAGTCTCCTGAATTAATGATCCCTATCTCCTTTGAAAGCACTGAAGTCATCGAAACCGGCAAATGGGGTTTTCAAAAACCTTACACTACCTCAATGATCGCTCCTTGTGAGGAGGCGTGCCCGGCGGGCATTCCCATAGCAACTTTTATCTATCTCGCAGGAGAGGGAAAATTTCGTGAAGCACTTGAAACGATCTTAAAAGAGAATCCTTTCCCAGGGGTCTGTGGTAGGGTCTGTTTTCATCCTTGTGAGAGCGTGTGTAACCGAAACCAGTATGATGAGGCGGTTTCGGTCAATCCCTTAGAAAGGTATGTATTTGATACCACGATGGATCTTTCTCCGAAACTGAATCCAGCGCCAAACACCGATCCGAAAGAGATTGCCATTGTAGGGGCAGGACCTGCAGGTCTCTCCTGCGCATACTTCCTTGCTCTGCTTGGGCACAAGGTGACCCTTTTTGAAGCTCGGAAGGAACCCGGAGGAGTTTTACGGTGGGGAATTCCCGAATTCAGGCTTCCCAAACAGGTGCTGAAAAAAGAGATCCAAAGGATATTAGGGCTCGGCATTGAGCTGAAAACCGGAGTAAGAGTAGGGAAGGATCTTTCTATTGAGGCATTGAGTCAATTCGATGCTGTCTTCCTCTCTCCAGGAGCAAGCCGGGGCATTCTGCTTGGAATCGAAGATGAAAATCTGATAAAAATCTGGAGAGGGATAGACTTTTTGAATAGAATCAATTCAGGTGAGCAAGTCAGGCCAGGGAAAGTAGTGGTCGTCATCGGAGGGGGAAATACAGCAATGGATGTGGCGCGCTCCGCACGTCGTCTCGGTTCATCCGTTACAGTTGCCTATCGCCGGACGAAGAAAGAGATGCCTGCCATTTCAGACGAGATTGAGGAGGCTGATCAAGAAGGGGTTCGGTTTGAATTTCTGATTCAACCGGTCAAGATCAAGCTCCTCAAAAACCGAAAGATCCGTATCAAGTTTCAACGTATGAGGCTGAGAAAATCGAGTCAGGAGAAACGACCCCGCCCGATTCCCATCAAGGGAAGCTTTGTCATGATGGAAGCAGACCGTCTCATCACAGCGGTTGGTGAGGGCGTTGATCTTTCATGGATCCCACAAGCCCTGATCGAGAAAGAATTTCTTAAACCCATGTCTTCCTTATGGAACGGCAAGACAAAAGTCTTTGCAGGAGGGGATGCCATTGAGCAGCATAGAAGCGTGGTGACCGCTATCTCATCAGGAAAGAGGGCTGCCATTTCAATCGACCTCTCTTTTACAGAAATGAATCCAGAGGAGGTCTTTTCAAATATCAGGGTTGGATCAAAAGGAGCCCTCTCAATGGAAGCCTATCTTAGGGGGAGGCAGACCGGGATATGGGAGGAGCCAAAGGGAGTTGTGTTTTACGATCAGATCAACACGCTTTTTTTTGCGCCCTCAGAAAGGGTGAAAAAACGAAGGATTGATCCAGGCAAGTCTCTAAGGGGATTTTCAGAGGTCCATAGCGGACTTTTACCAGAGGAGGCGGAGCATTCGGCTCTGAGATGTTTCTCCTGCGGGACATGTAATTACTGCTATAACTGTTATTTCTTCTGCCCTGAAGGAGCGGTTACACTGGATCCTGTTAATCAAATAAGGACTGTTGATTTTCAACACTGTAAGGGGTGCGGGACCTGCGCAAAGGCTTGCCCGAGAAATGTAGTAGAGATGAGGCGTGAGGAATGAGAGAGTTCATCACCGGAAATGAGGCGGTTGCCTATGCCGTTAAACTTTGCAGGACTCCTTTGATTGCTGCCTATCCGATTACCCCTCAGACAGGCATTTATGAGAAACTCTCTGAATGGGAAGCCTCCGGTGAGATCAAAGGGATAATGATGAGAACCGAATCTGAACATTCAGCCATGGCCTCCTGTATCTCAGCGTCCCTTACAGGGGTTAGGACATTCACAGCCACCTCATCCCAGGGACTTGCCCTCATGCATGAAATGCTTCATTTTGCTGCGGGATGTCGCGTCCCTGTAGTCATGGCCAATGTGAATCGTCTTCTGGCTGCTCCCTGGGGATTCTGGGCGGACCAATTAGACAGCCTTTCACAAAGGGATACGGGTTGGATTCAATTTTATTGTGAAAACGGACAGGAGGCTCTTGATACGGTGATTCAATCCTACAGGATAGCAGAACAGGTTTATCTTCCAGCGATGGTCTGTCTGGAGGCCTTCTTTGTCTCCCATTTTATGGAACCTATAGACATTCCTGAGCAAGAGGAGGTTGACCTTTTTCTCCCTCCATTCGATCTCCCTCACAAATTCGATATTGAAAGACCAGGGTTTTTTGTCCCTGTCGTTCCTTCGGAATTATATCGGAAATATAAACATATGGCTCAGGCTTCCATGGATTCGGTAAAGGAGGTTTCACTTCGGGTGGATCAGGAATTTAAGAAAATGTTTGGCAGGGGATATGGGATTATAGAGCCCATTATGCTTGAAGATGCAGAGGTGGTGATTGTCACAGCGGGCTCAATTACAAGTACAGCGAGAATTACCATAAAAAGGCTTAGGGAGGGAGGGAAAAAGGTAGGGCTCCTTAAGATACGGCTCTTTAGACCATTTCCTGTGGAAGCTATTCAGGAGACTCTCAAGGGCAAGAGGAAGATCGCTGTGATTGATCGAAATATCTCTCTTGGGGGAGGGGGAATATTCTGCCAGGAACTGAGAGCAGGAATGGTTCATTCTTCTGACCATCCCCTCATCTACAGTTATATTGCAGGAGTGGGAGGTACAGATGTGACTCCAGAGGTGATTGAAAAGATTGTCTTCGATGCAACCAGGCGAAATGAACCCAGCGATCCACCCATCTGGGTCATGGAGTAATAAAATAGGAGATGAATTTATATGGTATTACCTGAGGATCAACCTAACCTCCTTCGGCCAGGGCATTCAGCCTGTGCAGGTTGTGGTCTTGCCATTGGCATGAAACTGGTGCTCCAAGCGATGGGTCGTAAAACCATAGCAGTCATTGTTCCCTCCTGTGAAGGAGCGATCGGTGGCGTGTATCCTAATACGTCCTATGGGGTTCCAACCTTCCACTCTGCCTTTGAAATCGCGGCCCCTACTGCTGCTGGGATTGCCAATGCCCTGAAGATTTTAGGGAAAGATGAGATTCAGGTTGTAGCCTTTGCAGGAGACGGTGGGACTTTTGATATCGGTCTTCAATCTCTATCCGGAGTGGCTAAAAATAATGACGATATCCTTTATGTATGCCTTGATAATGAAGCCTATATGAACACTGGAATTCAAGTAAGTTCTGCCACTCCTTCTTTTGCATGGACAGGAACGACGCCAAGAGGAAACCCAGGACGAAAGAAGAATATCATGGAGATCATGGCTGCCCATTACAATCCTTATTCTGCAACCGCAACTATCGGGTTTCCTCAAGACCTCCAACATAAGATAGTAAAGGCAAAAGGGATTCGTGGGACGAAGTTCATTCATATGCTTGTTCCTTGTCCAACAGGCTGGAGGACTCCACCTGACCTTTCCCCTGAACTGTCCATCCTTGCCGTGGAAACAAATATCTTTCCCCTTTATGAAGTGGAGGGAGGAAGAAGATACATTATCAACCATGAACCACGAGCTCTCCCTGTCCAGGAATATCTTTTGAGACAGGGAAGGTTCAAACACCTGACCCAGGAACAGATCCAACAGATTCAAATGGAAGTAGATGAAGAATGGGAGAAGTTAAAGAATAGGGCACGAAAGTCATCCGGAAAAAGGTGAGTTTCATGAAGGGATTCTGGTTGATTTTTGATGGGGTGATCGATTGTATGGCTTTGTTGGCTGGAGCCATTCTCGTCTTTATCACGGGTGCGGTCTGTTATACCATCCCATTTCCTATCCAAAAAAGATGAAGGAGGAAAAGGTGAGAAAAATCTTTTTTGCTTTCTTAAGCTTGGTTTTATTCATAGGACCTGAGGTTAGTTCAGCCCAAAAGGATTTAAAGGTAGAAGGCAAAAGGTTGATTTCACAGAGACCTCCCTTTACGGTGGTGCTTCCCTCTGAATTGAAATGGGTTCATTCCTATTTCTTTGAGAACCCTAAAGAGAATTCCCTCACCCGGGTCTACCTCTATATTAAAGAGAAGGATAGGAAGTTAGAGGAATTGCTTATCATTCAAATAGCAGATAAGACAAACCCTCAGGCTCTTCCAATGACTACTCCATCACTTAAACCCTATACAGAAAGTAGGATGTATTCGATGGATAGGCTCAAAAAAGGGGATTTAGAGATCGAGTATCTGACCCAGTTGATGGCTTGGAATCCTGATGCCCCCTCGCTTCAATCCATTGTGAAAAAAGGAATTACCATTCCCTCTCATTGGGCCCTCCAGGGTCAGTTTCTCTTCAATTACCTTGGGGAGCATGCAGTATTTTTCAGATATTCAAGGGACGTAAACTCTTTTGGGATGAAAATTTCAGAGACAGGGAAGAGTTGGGAAAAAAACCATATCTCTAAAAATGAGAAGAAGGTTCTTGAGACTTTTCAAAAGAATTTTATGGAGATGCTAAATTCCATCCAAATTAAAAACCCCTCATAATCCCTTTCACCACTTAGAGAATTTTAACTTGCCATTTAGAATTTTTTTTATTATACTCCATTATAAATTTTTTAACATAGCGTAATTATTAAAAAAGTGATATATGGCGGAGATTTTTTTAGGGGATCTCACCCAAGTAAAACTTTTCGACATTTTTAGACCTTTATTAGATGGGAAAAAGACAGGTCTTCTTGTCATTAGAGGAATAGAGAATGGGGAGATTTATTTAGAGTTAGGAAATATTGTCCACGCCAGGACTCAAACCTCTACTGGAGAATTTGCCTTTTATATAATCATGGGATGGAGGTCAGGAAGAATCACCTTTGAACCTGGTATCCTACCTCCAGAAAGGACTATCTCACCACCTACGGAACAGTTACTTCTGAATTGGTCGTCCAGAAAAGAGGAGTGGGAAAAAATTAAAGAATTGATTGCCTCTCCTGATACAGTTTTCCGTCTCTCTTTACAAAAAAATCCAGGGAATAGAAATATCACAACAGATCAATGGAATGTTTTAGCCCTGTGTAATGGAGCAAGACCTATCTCTGAAATATCCAAGACCCTTCAATGGGATTACTTTAAAACAGGGAAGATCCTCTACCAGATGGTTCAGGAAGGTCTCTTGGAGAAGGTGGAACCTCAGAAACCCATCAAAAAAAAGGTGGTAGGAGAAACTCTTTTTCTTACCCTTGAAACTGAGTTAAAGAGGGTGATGGGTCCTGTAGCCCCTTTTATTATTGAGGATAAACTTACAGAGTTTGGTGAAACCTCAAAATCCTTCCCACAGGATAAGTGGTTAGCCCTCATCGATGCTATTGGAGAAGAGATTCCCAATGAGGAGAAAAGGAAGGGTTTTATGAAGGTGATGAAGGGAAGCCTCTCCTCTGAAGAAAAAGGAAAGATCGAAAGAGGATAGTTGAGTGGAGGGAATAGATTGGGATTAAATTTTTGTAGGAGGACTTTATGGGAAAGAAGAAATTAGGTATAGGGCTGTTGACGAGATTGATCCTCGGAGTTTTTATCCCAATCCTGATTGCTTTCTTCCTCATCTGGGCATTGATCTTTTATGGCTTGGATTTTGGAGGGGTTCGCATGGAAAGCCTTAAGAGGATTGGGGAGGAGAGCCTAAGGGATTTAAGTAGAATCTCCTCCAATGAGGCAAAGGTGGCTCTGAATCGGTTAGGGGAAAAGATGATCAAGGAGAAGGCCATCGATGTTGCCACCCAGATGGAGATTTTTATCAAATCCCATCCCAAGATGAAAAGAGACGATCTTCTTAAAGACCCCTGGCTTAAGTCGATTGCGGTTCAGAAGGTGGGGGAGACCGGATATACTGCTGTCCACGACAATCGAGGGATCAACTATTTCCATGTCAATCCTCAAATCGTTGGGATGGATTTGCATGAACTCGCTCCAAAATTACCTGCATTCTGGAAAATCCTTGAAGCCAGTTTGAAAGGTCCAGCCTGGGGGTATTATGACTGGAAGGATGCGGATGGAAAGATTCGACCCAAATATATGTATTTAACTCCTGTTAAAGATACCGATCTCATTGTGGCTGCGACCACCTATATCGATGAATTTTCAAAACCAGCAAAAGCCCTTGAGATAAGGATGAAGTCCATCGAGTCGAGATATTTAGAAACCTATGAGTTAAAAATTCAACTATTCTATTTAATCATAATAGGGGTTCTTGTCATTCTTCTGATGGTGATCTTCTTTTATTCCCGCTCGATCATCCGTCCAATTCGACAGCTTTCTGAGGTCGCTGACAAGATCAGCATGGGTGAATTGGACACACCCATTCAAATCAAAGCGGGTGGGGAGATTGGGGTGTTGGTAGAATCCATTGAAAGAATGCAAACCAGTGTCAAGGCAGCGATCGAACGATTGCAAAAGAGGAAATGAGGGGCTTTTGTTTTAAGTGTAATAGATCGAGGGTGAGGAGATGATATTTCCAAGGGGAGAGGTAAGACATCAAAACCTATTGACTGCATTTACCAACCTTTCTGCTTTGATTTCTACCCTTAACCTGGAGGGTTTTAGCGGAATGGTAGAAGCAGAATTTCCTAATCAGAGTGGTGCGATCTTCATTAGAACTGGAGAGGTTATCAATGCGGAGGTAAAGAATAAAGATGGAACGAAGAGAACCACCGGGCAAGAGGCGTTAGAGATGCTTTTGAGTCTCTCAACTCAGAAGGATGGGATCCTCCAGGTCTACCAATTCCAACCCGAGCAGGTGGCCATTGTGGCAAAGAATCTTCAGTACGAGATGGTTTTCCAAGGGCTCTCCACAGATTTTACCCGAATGGATCGCCTCCTTATCAAACTGAAAGAAGAAGGTCATCATGGTTTTATAGAGATTCTGACTAAAGAGAATCGTCCCTTAGGCGTTCTTTTCCTTGAAGAGGGAGAGCCCATTGAGTTGTTTATCACACCGGAATCCGGCCCTTCGATTTTTGGCCGAAAGTCGATCCCTACCTTGGTTGAAAGTGCCAATAAACAGGGGTTAATCTTTAACGTTTACAAGACCCCTGGGGAAGTCTCCCCAATAGTATCGAAAGAGATTCCCAATGAACTTCCCAAAGAGCCAACTAAGGATGCTCCCAAAGAGGTTTTAAAAGAAGAGAGATTGATCAGGAAGGGTGGTAAAGACCTTGAGGAAGTCATCTCTATACTTCAAGACCTCCTTTTCAATTTAGAGAAGATAGCAGATAGTCTCATTCATAAAGGAGGAACCTTTCGTAGGGCTTTTAAGAAATCTCTGGTAGAGAGAGCCGAAGAATTTCCATTTCTCGATCCCTTTGGAGGTGAATTTGAATATCGAGAAGGGGAGATTCGGTTTACTGGAGAAGTTGAATTAAGAGAATTTTGGAAAGGGGTAATACAAACTTTACAGACGACCCTTTCCAGGCTTGAGGAGGAATTTCCAAAGAATAAGATGCTTCCAACAAAGTTAAGGGAAGAACTTGATACCCGTTTAGAGTCTTTTCGTGAGGCTCTGAAGCGGTTTGGATTAGATTTACCTTGACAAAAAGGTATGATTAATGTAATTTTTAAAAAATTTCTAAGACTAAAGAGGCATTTCTCGATATATAAATTTTAACTTTAAATTATATCAAGAAAGGAGGTGGAGAATAAAAAGGTTTTGAGTGAAAGTAAGGATAGTCAAAATTTGAAAGGAGGGATAATTAATGAAGAATTGGAAGATTTTAGCGTTGACTTTAATTGTTTTTGTTATTGGTTTTTCCATTGTGACTCCGTCTATTCATGCCCAGATCAAACTTAACTACTCCGTCTTCTTCCCTGCCCCTCATAAGAATGCGATTCTGGCGACAGAGTGGGCAAAGGAGATTGAGAAAAGGACTGGAGGGAAGGTACAGATTACGATGTTTTATGGAGGAACACTCACCCCTGCAGATAAATGTTATGATGGAGTGGTGAAAGGGATCTCTGATATTGGATTTTCAGTTCTGGCCTATACCAGGGGGAAGTTTCCTTTGACAGAGGTTTCGGACTTGCCTTTAGGGATTAAGACAGGTTTGGTAGCCACAAAGGTGATTAATGAATATTTTAGAAAATTCAAACCCAAAGAGTTCGATGAAGTAAAGGTGATGTATCTCCATGGTCACGGGCCAGGAATTCTCCACACGAAGAAGCCTGTGAATAAGCTAGAGGATCTGAAAGGGATGAAGATCCGTTGCACAGGAATGGCGGCCAAGATTGTTGCCGCTTTGGGTGCAACTCCTGTCGCCATGCCCATGGGTGAAACCTATGATGCATTAAGCAGAGGAGTTGTCGATGGGTCTATGGCTCCTCAAGAAGCCCTTCAAGGTTGGAAATGGGGAGAAGTGGTGAAATACACCATTGAAAATTTTGGTTCTTCATACAGCACAGGGATGTTTGTTGTCATGAATAAAGATAAGTGGAATTCATTACCCCCTGATGTCCAAAAGACAATTGAGCAGATCAATGAGGAGTACATCGAGAAACAGGGAAAGGTTTGGGATGAAATCGATAAAGCAGGAAGAGATTACACTATAGCCCGTGGAAACAAGATCATCACCCTTTCCCCAGAGGAAGATCAAAGATGGGAAAAGGCGGTTCGACCCATTCTCAATGATTATAAAAAGAGTATGAGAGAAAAAGGATTACCTGGAGAAGAGGTTCTAAGTTTCTACCTACAAACAATCTATAAATATCAGAAATAAAAATGATGAAAAAGGGGAAGGGAGGTTTTTATCCTTCCTTCCCCTTTTTTGTTTCTCAGGAGAAGTTTAAGCGAGGGACTGTTCATGAAAGGATTCCTGAATCAGATTTTTAGGCTCAGCCGTTTTCTTAATATCATTGCGGGGATCGCACTCACTTTTATGATGTTACTAACAGTCTCAGATGTCATTTTAAGATTTATGAGAAGGCCCATTGTTGGCACTTATGAACTGGTGGCTTTTTCAGGGGCTGTAGTGATTGGGTTTGCCCTTCCCTATACCTCCTGGTTAAGGGGCCATATCTTTGTCGAT
>Ga0136652_1000366_pt1 | contig 22327 bp, 21 predicted proteins | sample ConPoolayeEmetaG_FD_94864 | JGI IMG/M metagenome (GOLD analysis project Ga0136652, IMG submission 94864) | Hot spring microbial mat communities from California, USA to study Microbial Dark Matter (Phase II) - Cone Pool mat layer E metaG... ...
AGACCGTAAGAAATGAGAGGGTAAGGCTAAGAGCTAAAAGTAAAGTGTAATAAAAAAGATATTTGAAAATTAAGAGTTTAAAAAAATAAAAAAATTTGACAGATTTATTAAGAGAGGGGGTAAATAATGGAAGAAATTTTTAAAAGATATGAAAAAAATCCTGTATTGTCTCCTGAAATATGGAAATATACCTGTAATGCTGTTTTCAATCCAGGTGTTATTGAATTCAACGGATATGTTTATCTTTTATGCAGGGTTGAAACTTTTGATGGATATTCTCATTTAACCCTTGTAAAAAGCAAAAATGGAATAGATAACTGGGAAATACCTGATAAACCAACTTTATTACCTGAAGAAAAATATGATGAGGAGAGATGGGGAATAGAAGACCCAAGGATTGTTTATATAGAAGAATTAAAAAAATATGCTATCATATATGTTTCATTTTCTCCAGGAGGACCATTAATTTCTTTAATGCTTACAGAAAATTTTGAAAATTTTGAAAGGAAAGGACCGGTTGTTCCACCAGAAGATAAAGATGGAGCTCTCTTTCCTAAAAAATTTGATAACAAATTTGTTTTAATTCACAGACCGATTATAAGAGGAGAGGGACATATATGGATTTCTTATTCTCCTGACCTTATACACTGGGGCAAGCATAAAATTTTATTACCTGTAAGACCTGGAATGTGGGATTGTCATAGAATTGGACTTGGTTGTCCTCCAATAGAAACAGATGAAGGATGGATAATTATTTATCATGGGATAAGATATACTGCATCTATTCCTATTTACAGGGTTGGAATTGCTCTCCTTGATAAAGAAAAACCTGAAAAAGTTATTGCGAGAACAAAAGAATGGGTTTTTTCTCCAGAAAAGCATTACGAAAGAATAGGAAATGCTATGAATGTTGTTTTTCCTACAGGATATATTTTAAATAAAAATCAGATAATTCTTTACTATGGATGTGCTGATAGATGTATTTCTATTGCTTTTGCCTCTCTCTCAGATATAATTACTCTACTTCAAAAAAATAAAATTTAAAATCTAAATTATCTTAGAAGTTCCTTCCTTATTTTTCCACTACCTGTCTTTGGAAGTTCTTTTCTGAATTCTATAATTGTTGGGATTTTATACGAAGCAAGGTGCTCTCTGCAGAAATTTTTAATCTCAAGTTCTGTAATTTCTTCTCCTTCTTTTGGAACAATAACTGCTTTTACTGCTTCTCCTCTTAATTTATCAGGAACTCCAACAACTGCAACTTCTTTGACTTTTGGATGTTTATAAATAACACCTTCAACTTCAGTTGCATAAACATTTAATCCTCCTACAATAATAACTTCTTTTTTTCTTCCGACAATATAAAGATATCCATCTTCATCAAATTTTCCAAGGTCTCCTGTATATAACCATCCATCCTTTATTACCTGAGCAGTTAAATCTGGTTGATTGTAATAACCAGGTGTTATTGGCCATCCTTTCATAATTATTTCTCCAACTTCTCCTCTTGGAACTTCTACTCCATCCTCATCCACTATTTTTACTTCTACCCAAGGCACAGGTTTTCCAACTGAACCAAATTTTACATTATCTAAAGGAGGTAAAACATTTGGGGCAGCGCTTTCAGTAAGTCCATATCCTGAAAGTAATTTTGCTTGAGGACATGCTTTATTAAATTTCTTTATTACATCAGGAGAATATGGAGCACCAAAAACAGCAGCCCATCTTAAATGAGGAAGTTGAACCTTATCAAATTCTTCTAAATTTAGCATACCAATAAACATAGTTGGAACTAAAAATGTACCTGTTACTTTATATTTTTCAAGGTTTCTTAAAAGTTCAAGAGGATGATAAAATTCCATAACTACAACTTTAACATCTTTAAGAATAAGAAGTATCCCTACTATACCTCCGTTATGAGAAAATGGGATTGGGCATATACAAACATCTCTCTCTTCAAAATAATGGTAATGGTCAAATAAGGTTGCAAGAGGACTATCAAGATGCCTGTATGTCCATATAACTCCTTTTGGAATTCCTGTTGTTCCAGAAGTATAAAAAATTGCAGCAATAGAATTTTCGTCTATATCCTTAACAGGAAATTCTGGTTGATAGTTATTGATTATTTTTTCTATTGAAATACATCCAGGAAAATCTCCTTTTGCAAGAATTATCTTTTTCAAAGATGGAATATTTTTCTTTATATTCTCAGGGTCAAATTCTTTTGAAGGGACTGTTATAAGAAAATCTGCTTTACAGTGATTGAGTAATATAAAAACTTCTTCAGGTTTTAATCTATGGTCAAGAGGAATTGCAATTGCTTCTATTTTAAAAATTGCAAAATAAGAGTATATATATTCTGGTATATTTGTCATATATATTGCAACTTTTGTTCCTTTTTCAATACCAATCTCTTTGAATAAATTAGCATACCTATCTGTATTTTCTTCAAGTGTCTTATAACTAAATTCTTTATCCTTAAATATAAATGCAACTTCATCTTTTCTTTTTTCAACTATATTCCTTAACTCTTTTCCTATATTCATTTTCCCTCCTTTTTAAAAAGGTTAAAATTTTTTATTATAATTTTATCACAATATTTTTGATTTTTCAAAAATATTTGCTAAAATAAAAATTTATCTATGGAAAAAATAATATATATAATTTCTTTTTTGCTTTCTTCTTCAAATTATGTTGTTAGTTTATCCATACCATTATATTTAATTTCAAAATTTTCTGCTTCACCATTAATACTTGGAGTTGCAGGTTTCTGCGGGAATTTTGCATATACGATTTTTGCATATATTTTTTATAGATTGAAATGGAAGATGGATTTTCCGTGGTTTATAATTTCTTCGATTTTGATATGTTTTGCTTATTTTTCTCTCCCCTTTTTGCCTTCTTATATATTATTTTTTCTTTTTCTTTTTATGAACGGTATTTTTTATAGTAGATTCTGGCCATCTCTTCAATATATTTTTAGTAAAAAAACAGATAATGTTGATAGATATAATCTTTCATGGTCATTAGGGGTAATTTTTGGTATCTTTATTTCAGGATATCTTTTTAAAATAAAAGAAATTTTACCATTTTTAACAGGTAGTTTTTTTGCATTTTGTGGTTTTATTATTGGATTGATAAACTTTAGAAATTTTAAGACATTTTATGAAAAACTTCCTAAAGAATTTTTTGTTAAAAAAAAGATTGATAAATGGACAAGAAAGATTATGCTTTTAAATTTTGTAAGTTTTTTTGGCATTGGTGGAACGATATTCCTTTTCCCAAAACTTGCAAAATCAATTTCTTATCCATCAACTCTGATAAGTAATATTTTAACTTCTTTATTCATAATAAGATTTTTTATGTTTTTTATTTTCAGTAAAATAAAGATTAAAATAACAGGAAAGACATTATTTATTTCCTATTTTGGGGTTGCCTTTTCTCTTATTTTTACAGGAATTTTAAAGGCACCATTATTTCACTCAATATGTATTTCTTTTCTTGGTATTACTTCGGCATTTTCTTTTAGAGCAGGACTTATGACTGTTGTTGAAAAAGGATATTCTACTGAATTAAATGAATCAATTATAGGGATGGGACTTTTTACTGGCTCTTTAATTTTAGGGGTTTTAAGCCAGATTTTTGGAATATTTAATGGTTTTATTTTTTCTGGTAGTTTGATTATGTTAATTTTCTTTTTGCAGAAATATCTACTAAAATAAAATTATGCTTGTAATTAAAATATTCTCGGTATTTCTTATAATTATCGCTGGAATTTTTGTAAGGAAAAAAGGAATAATTTCTTCTCTGACAATAAAAGAGATGTCTGTAATAATTACAAAAATCTTCTATCCCTGTCTTATATTTTCTTCATTTCTTAAGAATTTTAGTTCAAAAGACCTTATTGGGAGTTACCTTTTACCTTTTGGAACTATTTTAATTATGACCTGTGGTTATATTTATGGTATTGTTTTTTCAAAATTTTTTTATTTTAAAGATGATAAAGAGAAAAATACATTCAGATTTCAATGCACTATAAATAATTATTCTTTTCTTCCTTTGCCTATAATTCTTTTTCTTTATGGTGAAAAATATGCCAGTATGTTAATACTTTCAACTTTTGGTTCAGAAATTTCTGTCTGGACAATAGGTATTTTGGCATTAACAGGGAATAAATTTGAAAAGAAAAGTTTTAAAAATATTTTCAGTATCCCAATGATATCAATAATAATTTCTGTGGCATTTATATTTTTAAAGGATATCTTTGTAATAAAAAATGAAATGATTCTTGAAACAGGAAAAACTATTTTAAATATTGTAAGTTTGATGGGTAATGCTACAATCCCTGTTGCTTTATTTATTGCAGGTGCTAAAATGGGAGAAGTTGAATATAAAAACCTTTTTGACTATAAATCATTATTTCTTTCATTTTTAAGATTGGTTCTCATTCCTTTGACCTCTATATTTTTATTCTATATTTTTTCATTCCCTTCAGAAATTAAAAAAGTTCTTATTGTTGTTGCTATAATGCCCACTGCAATAGCAAGTATTGTTTTAAGTGAGGCATTTGAAAGTGATAGTAAATTTGCAGCAGAAACAGTTCTTTTAACCCATCTTTTTTCTCTTATTACAATACCTTTTTTTCTCTTTATTTTTAAATGAGATTTTTTGTCATCTTTATTGCTGGAAAGAAAAATTGGAGGATAAGGGATTTGAACCCTTGACCCCCAGACTGCCAGCCTGGTGCTCTCCCACCTGAGCTAATCCCCCATTTTTTATATTATATTGAAATTTCTAAAACCAGTCAATATATGTTAATATTAATTTAAGAAAGGAGGATTTTTATGGAAAAAAATGTTTTATGTCTGGGAATAATTGTTGGAGATTTTATTGCAAAACCAGTGGAAGGAATGCCTGAAAGAGGAAAATTAACACTTGTAGGAAAAACAGAATTACATATTGGAGGATGTGCTACAAATACAGGAATAGTTCTTAAAAAACTTGGTGGAAATGTTTCTATAATGGGAAAAGTTGGAAATGACAATCTTGGGAAATTTATTATAAATAAACTTAAAGAAGAAGGAATAAATACTGATTACATAAAAGTTTCTAATGAATTTACAACTTCTGGAACGAGTGTTCTGGTTCATTCAGATGGAGAAAGGTCTTTTTTACATTCAGTTGGAGCAAATTCTGATTTTTCTATTGAGGATATTGATTTTTCTATATTATCCAATTTCTATATTTTACATATAGCAGGTCCTTATTTAATGCCAAAATTTATTGGTGAAGGTCTTTTTCAAACATTAAAAATAGCAAAATCTAAAAAACTTATTACATCTCTTGATACCGTGTGGAATCCGTTTGGAAACTGGCTTGATGGAATTGAAAATTCTTTACTCTACATTGACTATTTTTTTACAAGTATAGAGGAAGCAAAAATGATTTCAGGTGAAAAAGAGGAGGAAAAGATATGTAATTTTTTTCTTTCAAAAGGTGTAAAAAATGTGTGTTTAAAGATGGGTGAAAAAGGCTCTTTTATTGCGAATAAGAGATTAACACATTATTTTCCTGCTTTAAAGGTAAATGTAATTGATACGACAGGAGCAGGTGATGGATATGTTGCAGGGTTTATTAAAGGAATTATTGAAAATTTTGATTTTGAAAAATGTGGTCTTCTGGCAAATATTGTTGGTGCTAAAATTACAACAGAAATTGGAGCAACTTCAGGAGTTAAAAACTGGGACGATATTTTAAATTTTGCAAAAGAATACGGTTATGAAATTTAAAAGTTATATTTATATATTTTTTCTTTTGTCATTTATCGTGCTTTATTCCAGTGAGATTAAATATACAGCAGATAGTATGAAAATTTCTTTTGATGAAAATGGAGAGATAGATAAAGTTTATCTTGAAGGGAATATTGAGATTTTTTATAAGGATATTGTTTTTAAAGCAGAAAAGGCTCTCCTTGATATAAAAAATAATCAAATAGAATGTGAGGGGAATATTAAAATTATAAGTGATAAAGATGAGTTTTATGCAGATTATATGAAATATGATATGTTAGAGGAAACAGGGACTATTTATAATGCTAAATTTAAGTTTGAACCATTTTTTGGAAAAGCAGAAAAACTGGAAAGAAAAGGTGAAATGTTAAAAATGGAAAATGGATATTTAACAACATGTGATCTGGAAAAACCTCATTACAGAATCAGTGCAGGTAAAATTGAATTTTTGAAGAATAATTATTTAAAAGGAGAGAAATTTAAAATTGTTGTAGGGGAAAAATTTAATATTTTTTATTTCCCGAAGTTTATGATTGACCTTGAAACAAAGAAGCCGTTTTTCATCCCATCTGTAAGTTACAAAACAAGAACAGGTATTTTAGTTGGTTTAACACTGAATTTTAAAATTACAGAAAAAAAAGATTATTTATTAAGTGAAGATTTTTTAATTGGAATAAAAGGAGGTGGTATAGGATTGGGATTTTCCTCTCAAAAAAATAATGTGAATTTTAAATCATTTCTATTAAAAAGATGGAATGAAAGCGGAATTCAACCAGGAGGATATCTGGAAGTAAATAAGAATTTTGAAAATCTGGATTTTTTTATTGACTGGAGATGGATGTATGATAATGAATTTTTTGTTGATTTTTTCAGGGATGAATTTATGAAAAAATCAAAAATGTATAATTATTTTTCACTTACAGGAGATATTGGTAAAGGCATTATGAGTTTAACAGTAAGAGAAAATGCCAAAGAGGATATTTTAAAAGTTGAAAAATTGCCTGAAATAAGGTATTTCCTTCCATATTTTCAGTTTTCATCCATTCCTTTGTTTTTCTCCTACGATTTCAGATTAACAAATTTTTACAAAGAAGAAAAAAATTATATTAGATTTTTAAATAAAATTGATTTAATGTCCAAAAAAGATTTTGGTTATTTTACACTCAGACCATATATTTCATTTTCCACCCTTGATTATGAAAGTTCTGATTTTGATAGGTTTAACTATATAGGAGAGGGTGGTTTAAGTTTATCAACACTATTTTACAGCAATTTTTTAAATAAGGATATTATTTTTATTCCAGACCTTTCAATTTTTTCAAGATGGGTAAAATATGAGCCCAGTTCACTTATCCAATTTGATGATTTTGAAGAGAAAAAAGGTGGCAATTTTCTTTCTTTAAATTTAAGGTGGGATATAAACGCTAAAGATGGTCTTTCTGGAAATTTTGAGATTGAAAATGTATATGATGTAGGAAAGAATAAATTTGAAAATTTGTTTTTCAGATATGGGATTGGGAAAGGAAGTTTAAAAATAGAAGGTGAAAATGAATGGGATAATGAAAATAGTTATAAATTTGGTATCAATTCTATTTCTTATGAAAAAGAGGGATATAAATTTTCTATTGGAACAAGAGTGGATAAAGATGCAGAAATGTGGGGACTTGAAACATGGTGGGAGCAATCACTAAAAAATGACTGGAATTATAGGATAGGTCTTTTTTATGATTTTGATTCAAAGGAATTGTTAACTCAGAGTTATGAAATATGGAGAAAAATTCACTGTTTAACATTTGATTTTAGAGTAACAAAAGATAGAGAAAATTTTTCCTTTTATGTTTTTATTGTTCCTTCAATATTTTTTGAAAATAACTGGCAAAGGAGGTTTATAAAATGGAAATAAGAAGAAAAGGGAATAGAGCATATGATGAAATCAGACAGATTAAAATAAAAAAAAATTTTTTAAAGTATGCAGCAGGTTCTTGTCTTATAGAACTTGGTGATACAAAAGTTATATGTGCTGTGAATTATGAAGACAGAGTTCCTCAATGGTTAAAAGATACAGGGAATGGATGGATTACTGCTGAATATTCTCTTTTGCCATCCTCAACAACTGAAAGAATTCCGAGAACATCAATTTCTTCTGGGAGAACGCAGGAAGTTCAAAGAATGATAGGCAGATCTTTGAGAGGAGTTGTTGATTTAAAAAGAATTGGAGAAAGAACTTTCTGGGTTGATTGTGATGTAATTCAGGCAGATGGTGGGACGAGAATTGCAGGCGTTATTGGTGGATTTATTGCTCTTGTGGAGTGTTTGAATAAAATGAAAAATTCAGGATTAATAAGAGTTCCTGTATTGAAAGATTATATAGGTGCAATTAGTGTCGGAATTGTGCATGGTAATATTTTGCTTGACCTTGATTATTCTGAGGATTCTCTTGCAAGTGTTGATTTAAATGTGGTTATGACTGGAAGTGGAGAATTTATTGAAATTCAGGGGACTGCAGAGGGTTATCCTTTCACAAAAAAACAACTGGAAGAATTACTTGCTCTTGCTGAAATTGGAATAAAAAAAATTATTGATATGGAAAAGGAGATATTAAAAGATGAAATTATGTTTTTACTTGGCAACTAAAAATAAAAATAAGTGGAAAGAGATAAAAAATATAATTGGGGATGAAATTGAAGTTTTATTACCACCTGATTTTATTGTATTTCCTGAGGAAATAGGAAAAACTCTCAAAGAAAATGCATTTTTAAAGGCAAAATATTTAAGCAGGTTTTTAAAAGATGAATATATTGTGGGAGAAGATTCAGGTCTTTTTGTTGATAAGTTAAATGGGCTACCAGGAGTGAATTCAGCAAGATTTTCCGGAGAAAGAGACGATAAAAAAAATATTAAAAAATTGCTTGAAATGATGGGAGATTATAAAGAAAAAGAGGATAGGAAGGCAAAATTTATAACAATTGCATGTCTTGTTGGAAAAGGAGAAAAAAAGTTTTTTAAAGGTGAAATAGATGGCTATATAACTTTTAAACCAAGAGGTAAAAATGGTTTTGGATATGATCCTGTTTTTGAAATTCCTGAAATCGGGAAGACATTTGCAGAATTGAGTTTTGAAGAAAAAAATAAAATAAGTCATAGAACAAAAGCATTTTTAAAATTAAAAGAGTATTTGATAGAGAAATTGAAATAAAGGTAAAATAAAAAATAGGCGGGGTAGCTCAGTGGCAGAGCAGTCGGCTCATACCCGGCGTGTCTGGGGTTCGAATCCCCATCCCGCCAATAGATTATTCTTTATAAATATATTGGGGGAAATTCTTAAATGAAGTTTATAACTGATGGAATGTGTGGAGGACTGGCAAGGTGGTTAAGATTGATTGGTTATGATACATTATATTTTAATACACGAAGGAAAATAGATATTATAAGAACTGCAGAAAAAGAAAAAAGAATAGTTCTGACAAAGGATAAAAAACTTGCTTCCAGTTATCCAGAATTTGTTTTTTATATAGAAGGAGAAAATACATATCAACAATTTAGAGAAGTAGTAAAAAAATTCAATTTAGAAATTAAAGAAGAAAATCTCTTCAAAATATGTTCTATCTGTAATACAAAACTTCAAGATATAGAAAAAGAAAAAGTAAAAAATCTGGTTCCTGAATATGTTTACAATAATAAAGAAAAGTTTTCAATCTGCAAAAAATGTAATAAAATTTACTGGGAGGGTGACCATTGCAGATATATAAAAGAAAGATTAAAAACCTTATAATCTTAATCAATTTATTTTTTTCTTTTTCTTCCTTTTCACAGGAATTAAAGGAAGCATCTTTTTATAAAAAATTAAAAGACAACTTTGTTCAATGTTTTTTATGCCCAAGAAACTGTGTTATCCCTCCAGAAAAATACGGATTCTGCAGGGCAAGGAAAAATATAAACGGGACTCTCTATTCAATGGGTTATTCAAATCCATGTTCTGTTGCAATTGACCCTATAGAGAAAAAACCATTCTTTCACTTTCTTCCAGGTACATGGACTTTTTCAATTGCTTCTGCTGGCTGTTCTTTAAGATGTAAATTTTGTCAGAACTGGGAAATATCTCAGTATTCTCCTGAAGAAACAAAAAATATTTATTTGCCTCCTGAAAAAGTAGTTGAATATGCAATAAAAAATAAATGTCCTTCAATTGCATATACCTATTCTGAACCGGTTAATTTTTATGAATATATGTATGATACAGCAAAAATTGCAAAGGAAAAAGGAATAAAAAATATTGTTCATACTGCTGGTTTTATAAATCCTGTTCCGCTTGAAAAATTATGTAAATATCTTGATGCTGTGAATGTTGATTTGAAAGGATTTAATGAAGATTATTATAGAAATGTTTGTGAAGGGCGACTTGATGTTATTCTGAATACATTAAAAATATTAAAGAAAAATAGAATCTGGATTGAGATAACAAATTTAATAATTCCCGGGTATAATGATAATCCAGAAGAGATAAAAAAAATGTGCATATGGATAAAGGAAAACCTTGGAGATAATGTTCCTCTTCATTTTTCAAGATTTTATCCTATGTATTTGATGAAACATGTTCCTTCAACTCCTGTTGAAACACTTGAAATGGCAGTAAAGATTGCTAAAGATTGTGGATTGAAGTATGTCTATATAGGTAATGTTCCTGGTTCAAAATATGAAAATACTTATTGTCCTAAATGTGGGAAGATTTTAATAAAAAGGGTTGGCTTTACTGTTCTGGAAAATAATATAGTTGATGGAAAATGTAAATTCTGTGGAGAAAAAATAGAAGGAGTATGGAAATGAAAAAATTTTTGATTTTATTTTTACTTGTCGCTTCAGTTATTCTCGGTGATTATAGAAAACCCAACTTTGCTGGTTCATTTTATCCTGAAAAAAAAGAAGAATTAAAATCTACCCTTGATAATTTTTTTAAAAATGTGAAATATAAAGAAAAAATTGAAAAAGAAAAGGTAATAGGAGTTATTTCTCCTCATGCTGGATATATCTATTCAGGACAAGTTGCTGCTTATTCTTTTAAATTACTTGAAGGACTGGATATTAAAACTGTTATTTTGATAGGAAGAAGTCATATAGGGCATTTTAAAGGTGCCATAATAGATAATAGAGAAGGATGGGAAACTCCATTAGGTAAAGTAGAAATTGATAAGGGAATTTTTGAGCAACTCTATAAAAAGAAAAATTTCTTTGTAAATAAAACACTTCTTGATAATGAACATTCTCTTGAAGTCCAGATTCCATTTTTGCAGTATATTTTAAAGAACTTTAAAATCTTTCCTATATTACTTGGAGATTCTTCAATAGAAAATATTGAGGATATTTCAAAAGATATATATGAGACAATAAAAGATAGAAAGAACTGGATTATTGTTGCAAGTACAGACCTTTCCCATTATTATCCATATCAAATAGCAAATCAAAAAGATAAACTTCTTCTTGAAACATTAAAAACAAAAAATTTAAATTTGATTTATAAATATCTTCAAGAGGGGAAAATAGAAATGTGTGGAGATGCTGCTGTTTTAACATTACTTAAAATTTCAGAAAAAGTTTCTCTTTATGAAGTGGAAATTTTAAATTATGCAAATTCAGGAGATACAAGTGGAGAAAAAAATAGGGTTGTTGGATATGGTTCAGGAGTAATATTAAAAAAGGATAAAAAAGGAGGGGATATGTTGACAGAAGACCAAAAAAAACTATTATTAAAAATAGCAAGAGAAACACTTGAAAATTATTTATCAGGTAAAAAACTTTCAGAAATTAAAATAGAAGACCCTGTTTTGAATGAAAAAAGAGGTGTTTTTGTGACATTGAAAAAGAAAGGAAATTTAAGAGGATGCATTGGATATATAGAACCGATTAAACCATTATATCTTGCTGTTAGAGAAATGGCAATACATTCAGCAACACAGGACCCGAGATTTGAACCTGTAAGGTACAATGAATTGAAGGATATAGAGATTGAAATTTCTGTTTTGACAGTTCCTAAAAAAGTAAAAAATGCAGATGAAATTGTTCTTGGAAGAGATGGAGTAATAGTTAAAAGAGGATTTAATCAGGGAGTTTTTTTGCCTCAGGTTGCAGAAGAGACAGGTTGGACAAAAGAGGAATTTTTAAGTTATCTATGTTCTCATAAAGCAGGGCTTCCACCTGATGCATGGAAAGACCCAAAAACAGAACTTTATATTTTCCAGGCAGAAGTTTTCAGTGAGAGTGAGTTTAAATAATTTATGAGATTACTTTTGAATTTTTTCATTTCAGGGATTGCATTTGGATGGAGTTTATGTGTTTTAAGTTGTAGCATTTTAATCTTTCCTGCAATTGGAGAGATAAGTTACAACTGGAAACAGGGTTTAAAAAATGGTATTTTATTTGGTCTTGGGAAAACGCTTTCTTTAGGGATTCTTGGAGGTATTATATCCTATTCCCATTTTTTATTTGAGAAATTTTTCACAAATGAGATTACGTCAGTAATTATTGGTTTCCTTTTTATTCTTTATGGTTTATGGTTTTATTTTTTAAATTTATCAAAAGGTTGCCATAAAAATTTTAATGTCAAACTTTCTCCACTTTTTCTTGGACTTATTTATGGTTTTATTCCCTGTGGACCACATATAGGTTTTTTAATTTATCTTTCATATGTTACAAAAGGAATTGTTTTTGGTATTATTTCAGGTGCTATCTTTTCAATAGGAACTTTAATAGGGCCTATTTTAATTTTCAGTTGTTTTTCTCCATATTTCTGGCATAAAATAAATTTCTTTACAAAACACAGGAAATACGGTAAAATATTTGGAGTAGGAGTATTTTTTGTCTGGGGAATAAGTTTAATCAAAAAGGGAATTTATAAATAAAAAATTGACATAATAAAAAAAGGAAGTATAATTATAAACTTATTTTAAAAAGGGCCGCTAGCTCACCAGGCAGAGCACCGCCCTTTTAAGGCGGGGGTAGCAGGTTCGAGTCCTGCGCGGCCTATTACCTTCACCCCCCTCACCCCCTTTCGGAGAGCCTCCTTAAAAGGAGGCTCTCTTTTTATTTCTCAAGGTCAGATTTTCTTTGAACTTCTTTTAAAACTCTTATAACATTGCCCCCAATAATATCCCTTATTTGCTTTTCAGAAAGACCTCTCTGGACAAGTCCAACTGTAAATAATGGCCAGTTGGTCCATGCAAGGCTATTTATTTGTTCTGGTTTCTTCCATTTTTTATGACGATGGTTTGCTTTAGGCCAGTAATTTACCCATCTTGTTCTTTCCTTTTTCAAATATGGAGAGATTTTTTTAAGTTCTTTTTCATAATTAGGAGATTTATATCCAAAATCTGTTCCTATTGCTACATATTTTGAACCAAATTTTTTGACTACATAAACTATATGGTCTAAAAATGCATTTATGTCTCCAGTCCTTCCTAAAAAACCAGGAATACAGCATATTCCTATATATCCACCAGTATCTGCAATTTTTGATATAACTTCATCTTTTTTATTTCTTGGATGTTCCCATAGAGACATACATGCAGAATGACTTGCTACCACAGGCGAAGAGGAAATTTTACATGCATCTATTGCTGTTTTTTGACTGCTATGGGCGACATCTACAATAATTCCTATCCTATTCATTTCTTTAACAACAATTTTTCCAAAATCGCTTAATCCACCATCATTTTCTTCCATACATCCATCTCCTATTAAATTTCTTCTGTTATATGTAAGGTGCATCATACGTATTCCGAGTTGGAAGAAAATTTTTATATATCTAAGTTCATCCTCAACAGAAATAAATTGATTGGTTAAAGGAACTCCATTTGCAGAAAAACATAAACAGAAAGAATTTTCTTTTTTAGCAGTTATTATTTCTTCTGCAGAAACAACTTTTCTTAAATATGGTTTAAGTATATCTGTTGCAAATGTAAACCGGGCAAGCCTTTTAATTATTACATTTGGTAAACTACTTTCCTGTCCTGCATTTTGCATAATACATGTAACTCCTGAAGTTTTCCATGCTTGAAAATATATCTCTCTTTCTTTTTTATTATAAATATATCCGGTCTGCATCATATCCTCTCTTAAGTCCTCTATTTCTATACCTGAAGCACCTTCCTGTATATTTTTTATCAAAATTTCACTATTTAAAGGAGCAATTGGAGCAAAACCATAGGCGTCACATACAATAGATTCTTTATGTATTTTCAATCCCTTTTCCAGTTCTTTTCTTGAAGGTTTTAAAATATTTATTCCAACTTCCCAAAATTTTTTAATTTCCTTATCCATATAATCCTCCTCTTTAGAAAATTTTATCATACACGCCATTTAAAAAAGAAAATTTTGGAAAGTTTAAAGTTTTTGACATAATATTTTGGAAAGGTTAAATTTAAAAAATATGCGTGAAATATATAAAGTTGTTTTTAAGATAAAAAAAGAAGAATTTGTCCTTTTTATAATTACTTTTTTGTACATTTTTCTGAAGAATCTTTTTTTTGAAAAATTAAGTTCACTTTATTTTTTGATTTTTTTATTTGAAATTTATTTCACAATCTCTATTTATTCCGGGATAAAAAAATGTGTTTATAATGAAGATTTTATTTTATCCTTTATTTTCAAAGATGGTTTATATTACCTTCCTTCAATTTTACTTTACAATCTTTTTATAGGGTTTACAGGTGGAATTATTTATCTGATAGTTTCTGGATTGATCTCTTCAATAAAGACATATTCTATTTTTTCCTTTTTTTTATTTGTTTTAATAATTGTATGGGCATCTTTTCCTTTGTTTTTACTTCTTTTAACTCTTTATACTCCATTTATAGTAATGGCTGATGATGAATTGTTTTTTGACGGAATAAAAAAGAGTTTCATATTTGTGAGGAAAAATCTTGAATATTTAATTCTTTTATTTTTCCCTTTTTTAATTCTTTGGATTTTTTTCTTTACAATTTTTAAAAAATATGATAAAATTTTTATCTTAAAAAATTTTTTGCTTTTTTTAATTGTTTTTTTGGAAATTTTGACAGTTAAATTAATTTTTCTATTATATAAAGGATTGAAAAATGGAAAAAATATTTGAAATAAGATGGCATGGAAGAGGAGGACAGGGAGCAAAAACAGCTGCTTTGCTTTTTGGAGATGCGTGTCTTTCCACAGGTAAATATATTCAAGCATTTCCTGAATATGGACCTGAGAGGATGGGAGCACCTGTTGCTTCATTTAACAGAATAAGTTCTTCTCCTATAAGGATACATTCTGGGATAGAAAATCCTGATGTTGTGGTTGTTCTTGATTTTACCTTAATTGATCAGATTAATGTTTGTGAAGGTCTTTCTGAAAAAGATGGGATTTTACTTGTGAATACTCCTTTATCTCCTGATATGGTGAAGGAAAAGATAGGATTTTCTGGGAGAATTTATACTGTTGATGCTTCAAGGATTGCTATTGAAACGATAGGAAGAGATATTCCAAATACTCCAATGATGGGTGCCCTTGTGAAAGTTACAGGGATTTTAACACTTGAAGAACTTTTACATGATACAAGGAAAAAACTGGAGGTAAAATTTAGGAATAGACCTGAAGTAATAGAAGGTAATTTAAAAGCTATAGAAAGAGCATATAATGAAGTGAAAGGAGATTAAATGGAAAAAAAACTTACATGGAGGGAATTAAAAGTTGGAGATGTTCTTGAAGGAGGGACTTCTTTAAAATTTAAAACAGGAAACTGGAGAAGTAAAAGACCTGTTCACATACCTGAGAAATGTATAAACTGTTTAATGTGCTGGATAAGTTGTCCGGATGATGCTGTTATAATTGATAAAGAAAAAGGTAAATTTGTATCTTTTAACTATGATTACTGTAAAGGATGTGGAATATGTGCTTATGAATGTCCGAAAGAAGCAATAGAAATGAAAAGAGAGGTTGAAAAATGAAGAAAAAAATTTATTTGATACTGATATTATTTTTATCTGGATGGATTTTTTCAGGTATTCAGTATATAGTTTTTAAAAATGAAAAGGATAAACTAACACAAGAAATTACAAAAAAAGAAACAGAGTTGATTGCATATAAAAATCTTTTAGAAGATATACAAAAATCTCAAAAAGATATTGATGAGATGGTTAAGGTTTTAAATAATCTAAAACAGAAATTGCAAACAATAGAGGATAAAATAAAAAAAGGGGATACAAATGGGAGTGAAAGTAGCAAAAACAGCCAATGAGGCCTTTGCAGAAGGGATGAGACAGATAAATCCTGATGTAGTTGCTGCATATCCAATAACTCCTGCAACTGAAATTGTTCAAATATTTTCTCAATTTGTTGCTGATGGTCTTGTAAAAACAGAGTATATAGCAGTTGAAAGTGAACATTCTGCAATGAGTGCATGTATTGGAGCAAGTAGCGCAGGAGCAAGGGCAATGACAGGGACATCTTCTCAGGGACTTGCTTTAATGTGGGAGATGCTTTATATTGCTTCCGGTCTTCGTCTTCCTATAATTATGGCAGTTGTAAATAGGGCATTATCTTCTCCGATTAACATTCACTGTGACCATTCTGATACATTTGGAGCGAGGGATTCAGGATGGATTCAGATTTATTCAGAAAATGTTCAGGAAACATATGACAATTTAATTCAGGGAGTTAGAATTGCAGAACATCCAGAAGTAAGATTACCCTGTATGATTATGACTGATGGATTTATTTTAAGTCACTGTCTTGAAACTATGGAAATGCTTTCAGACCAGGAGGTTAGAGAATTTATTGGAGAGCCACCTGAAAGAGAAAATTTAATAAAATCAGCAATAGAAGGTAATTCTATAACTATTGGAGCACTTGATTTACAGGACTATTATTTTGAACATAAAAGACAGCAGGCAGAAGGTATGAAAAATGCATTAAAAGTTATACCTGAAATAGGAAAAGAATTTGGTGATAAGTTTGGAAGATATTATAGTTTTGTTGAAAATTACAAAATTGAAGATGCTGATATTGGAATTGTTGTTATAGGTTCAACAGCAGGAACAGGGAAAGAAGTTGTTGATAGATTGAGAAAAAAAGGGATAAAGGCAGGCCTTTTAAAAATAAGAATTTATAGACCTTTTCCTGTAGAGGATATAAAAAACTCACTTAAAAATTTAAAAGTTGTTGGAATTATGGAAAGAGTTGAAGGAATGAATGCTTTTTGTAGTCCTTTGTATTCTGAAATTTCAGCATGTTTATATGATCTGGAAAAAAGACCAATTTTAACTAATTTTGTTTATGGACTTGGTGGTAGAGATGTTAAAATTGAAGATATTGAATTTATTTTTAAGGATTTATTAGATATTCTTGAAAAAGGTAAAAAAGAATTCACTTTAAAATATATTGGTGTAAGAGAATAAACTTTTGATAACAATAATTTTTGTGAAAAGCGGAGGAATAAATGCCAAGTATAAAAGAACTTGCAAAAAGAGAAAGTAGATTTGTTTCAGGACATCGTCTCTGTGCTGGATGTGGAGCTGGAATTGTTATGAGACTTGTATTACTTGCTATTGATAAACCTGTAATTGCTTCTTGTGCCACTGGCTGTGTTGAGGTTGCTTCTTCTATATTTCCTTATTCTTCATGGAAAATTCCATGGATTCATTCTGCATTTGAAAATTCAGCAGCAACGATAAGTGGGATAGAAGCAGCATATAAAGTTTTTAAAAAGGAAGGTAAGATTGATAAAGATATTTTTTTTGTTGCATTTGGAGGAGATGGTGGAACATATGATATTGGTTTTCAGGCATTAAGTGGTGCTGCTGAAAGAGGGCATAATGTTTTATATGTTTGTTATAATAATGAGGCCTACATGAATACGGGCATCCAAAGGTCTTCTGCTACTCCTAAATACTCTTCAACTACAACATCTCCAAGTGGTAAAGTTATTCCTGGAAAATTACAGTGGCAAAAAAATCTTACTGAAATTATGGTTGCTCACGGTATTCCATATGTTGCGACAGGTATTCCAGGAAGATGGAATGACCTTGTGAGTAAAGTTGAAAAGGCAGTTAAAATAAATGGTTTTAAATTTATTAATATTCTTTCTCCATGTCGTCTTGGATGGCCACATGAACCAGAATTAACAATGGAAATATCAAGAGTTGCAGTTGAAACATGTATCTGGCCTTTATATGAAGTTGTTGAGGGTAAATATAAATTGACATATAAACCGAAGGAGAAAAAACCAGTAGTAGAATGGTTTAAATTGCAGAGAAGATTTGACCATCTTTTAAAACCAGAAAATATTTCTTTACTTGAAGAGATACAGAAAGAAGTTGATAGAAGATGGGAAGATTTGCTTAAAAAATGTGAAAGTTAAATTTTTTAGAAATATTTAAGGACCTTAAAATGAATTCTGTAACAATTGCAGGTTTTGGATTAATTTTGTTTATTCTTTTTTATATCTTTTATGGAAGATACCTTGAGAAACTCTGGAGAATTGATAAGGATAGAAAAACCCCTGCATTCACAAAAGCAGATGGGATTGATTATATTCCTGCAAAACACTGGTTAATTCTTTTTGGGCATCATTTTTCTTCAATTGCAGGTGCTGGTCCAATTTTAGGTCCTGTTATTGCTGTATGTATTTGGGGTTGGGGTCCTGCGTTATTATGGATTGTTCTTGGTTCTATTTTTCTTGGAGGAGTGCATGATTTTTCCTCTCTTGTTTTAAGTGTTAGAAATGAAGGACAGACAGTTGGTGAAATAACAGAAAAAGTTCTTGGTATAAAAAGTAAATTCATTTTCTCTTTATTTTTATGGTTCTCTTTGACTTTAGTAGTTGCTGTATTTTCCGCTGTTACTGCCAAGACATTTATAGAAGAACCACAAATTGTTTTACCTACATTTTTTCTTATAATTGATGCATTAATTTTTGGATTTTTGATTTATAGAAAAAATTTTTCTATTTTTTATGCTACAATTATATGCCTTTTTTTACTCTTTCTGTTTTTCGTTTTAGGAAAAGAATTCCCGATTGTTTTAAATTTAAAAGAGCCACAGAAATTATGGATTCTAATACTTCTAATATATTCTCTTTTTGCAAGTATTCTTCCTGTAAATTTACTTTTACAGCCAAGAGATTACCTTTCCTCATTTATACTTTTTTCAGGCCTTTTAATTGGATATATTGGTCTTTTAACATCTCATCCCCAAATTAATGCACCCTTTTATATTTCATTTTTTCATCAATCAAGTGGTTCTTTATGGCCTATGATGTTTGTTATTATTGCTTGTGGTGCTATAAGTGGATTTCACGGTCTTGTTTCAAGTGGAACAACTTCAAAACAAATTGCAAATGAAAAGGATATAAAAAAGATTGGTTATGGAGGTATGCTTACAGAAGGATTTTTATCAATTCTTGCTTTATTGTGTGTTTCTGCAGGGCTTTTCTGGAAAAGTGAAATACCAAACCTTAATTATCCTGATTTGATGAAAAAAGGTGATTGGATTGGAACTTTTGCAACTGGATATGGACAGATTGTAAAAAGAATATTTGGCCCTGAAATTGGGAAATTATTTGCAATAATTATGATTAACAGTTTTGTTTTAACTACACTTGATACAGCAACAAGAATATCAAGGTATATTACACAGGAATTATTTGGAGAAGCATTCAGAATTAAACCTTTTAAAAATAGATATTCAGCAACAATTCTTGTAATAATTTTTGCTGGGTATCTGGCTTTTGGGAACTGGCAGAAAATATGGCCTGTATTTGGTGCTTCAAATCAACTTGTCGCTGCGATTATTCTATTTTTATGTGGTTTGTATCTTTTAATTAAAAAAAGAAATTCTCTCTCTGCTATAATTCCTGCAATTATAATGTTTTTGACAACAATGACTGCTCTGAAAATTCAAATGTTAAATTTTTATAAACAGAAACAATTTCTTCTTGGGAATATAAGTTTGATTTTGATAATTCTTGCGATTTTTATAGTAAATGAAGGGATAAAAATTCTGTCCCAAGTTATAAGAAAAAGGAGGATGTATGAGGAGATTTGAAAAAGAAAAACTTTCACCAGAAGATATTGAAAAATTTGAAAATTTAAGGAAAGAATGTATAAGAGATATTTTAACGATGACAACACTGGCAAATTCAGGACATCCAGGAGGAGCAATTTCATCTCTTGATATTTACCTTATTGTTTTTTCTTATGCTAATATTTCACCTGAAAAAGTAGATAGTCCTGAAAGGGATAAAATTGTTATAAGTCATGGTCATACTTCAGCAGGAGTTTATTCAGTTCTTGGAAGATTGGGATTTTTTGATATAGATATGGCAATAGCAACTTTTAGAAAAACAGGAAGTATTTTTGAAGGTCATATTGTGAGAAAGGTTCCTGGGATTGAATGGGGAACAGGTAATTTAGGTCAGGGACTTTCTGCTGGATGTGGATTTGCCCTTGCTGATAAATTGCATGGAAGGGATTCTTATACTTTTGTTTTAATGAGTGATGGAGAACAGACAAAAGGACAGGTAGCAGAAGCCAGAAGGTTTGCGATTAAATATGGATTGAATAGATTGAAAGTTGTAATTGATTATAATAAAGTTCAGATAAGCGGCGAGACAGAGAAAGTTATGCCATGTAGAATTAAAGAAAACTATCTTGCTGATGGATGGGGGGTTTTAGAATGTGATGGACACAATTTTTCTGAAATATATGATAGTTTAAAAAAAGCAATAGACATAGATAAACCAACCTGTATAATTGCTCATACTGTGATGTGTAAGGGTATTTGTTTTTTAGAAAATGATTATAGATATCATGGAAAACCGTTGAATGTAGAAGAATATATAAAAGCAATGAAAGAAATTGGTCTTGAACCTGTTTTAGAAAAATATAAAAAATTGAGAGAAAAAGAATGGAATTATCCTGAGAAAAAGTTTTATTTCTTTCCTAAAATAGATAAAGGAAAACCAATAGTTTATGGAAAGGATGAAAAAACGGATAATAGAACTGCATATGGGAAAGCACTTTTAGACCTTGCCAGAATAAATAAAGATAATAAAGAATATCCAATAGTTGTTTTTGACTGTGATTTAGCAACAAGTGTAAAAACAGATTTTTTTGAAAAGGAATTTCCTGAAAGATTCTTTCAGGTAGGGGTTCAGGAACACAATGCAGCAACAATAAGTGGAGCAATTTCAACAGATAAATTTATTGCTTTCTTTTCTGATTTTGGTGTATTTGGAGTTGATGAAACATTTAATCAGCAGCGACTTAATGACCAAAATTTTACAAATCTTAAACTTGTCTGTACCCATCTTGGACTTGATGTTGGAGAGGATGGTAAGACCCATCAGTGTATTGATTATATTGGTGTTATAAGAAACCTTTACGGATTTAAAATCATAATTCCAGCAGACCCAAATCAAACAGATAGAGTTATAAGATATATTATTGATAAAGAAGGTAACTGGTTTGTTGGAATGGGAAGAAGTAAATTACCTGTTATTTTAAAAGAAAATGGCGAGGTATTTTTTGATGAAAACTATAAATTTGAGTATGGTAAGGCAGATTTGATAAGAGAAGGTAAGGATGGATATATTTTAACTTATGGATGTATGGTTTATAGAGCAATTAAGGTATATGAAAAGTTGAAATCAGATGGAATAGATATAGGTATTTTAAATTTTAGTTGTCCAACATTGATTGATGAAGAAAAAATAAAAATTGCAATAAATACAGGACTTTTAATTACATATGAAGACCATCATATAGATACAGGTCTTGCTTCAACAGTAGGTTTATATCTCTCAGAAAAAGATTATAGTGTTAAATTTTTAAGATTTGGAATAAAAAATTATGGTTCATCCGGTAGTCCTGATGAACTATTTAAAAAAGAAAAAATTTCTCCTGAAGATTTAATTTTGAAAATAAAAGATATTTTAAAAAAGTAATTCCTTTCTTTTTAAAAAGGGTTGACAGGAAGATTTTTATAAGGTAAAAAGTTTAATCAGTAGAATAAAAATGGATATAAAACTGGAAACAGAGGCGGATTTAGATTTATTTGGAAATCCTGCAAAAATTAAAGTTGTTGTTAGTGAAGGGAAACTGTCTATTATTCCTGAAAGCGGATTTCAGGAAAAAGTTTCTTTTGAGTTAAAAAGAATAGAAGGTTTTAATATAAGACAGACAGTTGGAAGTGCTTTTTTACAGATTAAAATAGATGGTTATTATATAGATATTGTAAGATTTACAAATTCAAATAGATATAAATTTTCCCGTCTAATAAAACAGTTAGAAAATTTAAAATCAGGACTTCCTGTTTCACAGGAAGCATTAAATCAGCCAAATCCTCTTTTATGCGAAAAGTGTGGATTTCCTTTACAAACAGAAGAGTCACAATGTCCTAACTGTTTGAAACAAGGAGCAATTTTGTCAAGAGTTTTTTCTCTCCTTTCAGACCATATGGGATGGATTTTTATAATATTTTTTCTCATGGTTATTGGAGTTGGTTTAAGTTTAGTTCCTCCAAGAATTACA
>Ga0136652_1000368_pt1 | contig 22236 bp, 33 predicted proteins | sample ConPoolayeEmetaG_FD_94864 | JGI IMG/M metagenome (GOLD analysis project Ga0136652, IMG submission 94864) | Hot spring microbial mat communities from California, USA to study Microbial Dark Matter (Phase II) - Cone Pool mat layer E metaG... ...
GATTAGAATAGGGGTCGAAACAATCATACCTCTAAAGTTTAATTTTAAGAAATACGCAAAGAACGAGATAGAGTCCTCCTCTTCTGGCATGATAGCCAAGGCTTGTCCATCAAAATTTATGGGGTATCCGTGCTTCACAGCTACCTATTGGTATGAAAATAAAGGAAGAACATTTGCAGGTAAACGATTTATATTCTACACCGGCGACCGGATTTTTTCAATATTTTATACTTATCCTGCTGAAGAAAAAAATCTTGAAAAAACATTTTCCTACATATGTGATTCCCTGATAATACTGCCTGCAAAAACAAAGATATTTAAACGCCCTACTCTGTAAAAAAAACATGGAAGAAGTAGAAATATGTGCAAAGTGTGGCAAAATGGTATCGATGACAACAAAAAGAAACTTATTCACATGTCCAAGATGCGGTAGTCATTTGATAATGACTGTTCCTTTAAAAGATTATGAAAAGGTCGTACAGAGACTGCAAGAAAACCACGGTCTGAGTAAAGAAAAAACTAAAAAAAGAGAAAATAATATAAAATAGAGGACTATAAATGAGCAAGAATTTTGTTGAGATATGTGGCAATTGCGGGAAAGTAGCAGATCGTTCTGATTATAAAGGTAATAATTTTAGATGTTCTAAGTGTGGATGCACGGTTTCTATCGTGCTTCCTAAGAAACTATTTGTTGAATTAATAAAAAAAGGCTTTGGAAAAACTTTCTAATCTCATTTTCTATTTTTTTCTAAATAGTTATTTATTGCTGCTTTCAGGGCATCAGCTGCAAGAACAGAACAATGCATCTTTATAGGCGGCAGACCACCAAGTTCTTTAGCCACATCGTTATTTGTTATCTTCATAGCTTCTTCTAATGTTTTACCCTTTGCAAGTTCTGTAATCATGCTGCTCGTTCCTATCGCCGCAGCACAACCAAATGTCTCGAATTTTATATCTTCTATTCTGTTCTCTTTTACTTTTATGTAAATATACATAACATCTCCGCATACTGGATTTCCAACCTTTCCGATGCCATCTGCATTTTCCATTCTTCCCATATTCCTCGGGTTTCTAAAATGTTCCATAAGTTTTTCAGTGTACATGAGTATTACCTCCAGAGCTTTTTCGAAGCGATTTCTCGTATTCGCCAAAATCTTTCTTGAACGGAGATATCTTTCTAAGTTTTTCTACGACCTTTGGAAGCACTTCTAAAACATATTCTATCTCCTCTTCTGTGTTTTCTTTTCCGAGAGTCATTCTTAAAGAGCCGTGGCACTCATGAGGCGGTAATCCTATCGCTCTTAATACATGGCTTGGCTCAAGCGATCTTGAAGAGCACGCACTTCCAGTACTTGCATATATTCCATGACCATCCAACTCTAAAATAAGTGCCTCCCCTTCTATAAACCTGAATCCCAAATTTGCGTTTCCTGGAAGTCTTTTTTCTCTGCTACCATTAAGCCAACTATTTTCTATTTCAAGTGCTCCGTCTATCAATCTGTCTCTTAATCTTTTTGTTCTTTCGGCATCAGAATTCATCTCTCTAGCAGCTATCTGTGCAGCGGTTCCAAATCCTACAATACCAGGAACATTCTCCGTGCCAGAGCGAATGCCACGCTCGTGTCCACCTCCATGAAGAAGCGGTGCGAGATTCGTGCCATTTCTTACGTAAAGTGCTCCTATCCCTTTCGGTCCGTAAATTTTATGAGAAGAGATTGAAAGAAGATCGACATTGAGTTCATTTACGTCTATAGGTACTTTCCCAATGCTTTGCACAGCATCTGTATGAAAAACAATTCCCCTTTCATGCGCGATCTTACCTATCTCTGCTATCGGCTGTATCGTCCCTATCTCGTTGTTTGCGTGCATGATCGTAATAAGAACGGTGTCATCCCGTATCGCGTCTTCTATCTCTTTAACAGAAACTATGCCGTCTTTATCTACAGAAACATACGTGACCTCATACCCTTGTTTTTTAAGGGCTTCGCATGTAGCAAGAACTGCGGCGTGCTCTATCGCAGAAGTAATGATGTGCTTTCCTTCATGCGCAGCCGTCGTTCCTTTTATGGCGAGGTTGTCTGCTTCTGTACCGCCAGAAGTAAAAATTATTTCAGAGGGGTCTGCGCCTATCAATCTTGCTACCTCAGTTCTCCCCTCTTCAATAGCCTCTCGTGCTTCTCTTGAAAAACCATAAATAGAGGAGGGATTTCCGTATTTCTCACTAAAATACGGTAGCATTGCATCTAGTACTCTTTTGTCTACTGGTGTTGTTGCAGCATGATCAAGATATACCTTCATTCATTCTCACCGCAATTTTTTACATTGCATTTCCTGCATTTATAGTCTTGAATTATATCAGAAAAAGCAAGTACAAAATCCTCACAACTTTTTTCCATAATTCTCTTTCCGATAGGGGTAAGTGCATAGATCTTTTTCTGCCGCTCTCCCTTTTCTCTTACTTCTATATATCCGCTTTTTGTTAGTTTCTGTAATGCTGGATAAAGAGTACTGTGTTGTACTTTATCCCTTCTCATATTTTCTAGTTTTTTCATTATAGCATATCCATGCATAGGTTCGTTCTTTAGAAGCCATAATATTTGCATCTGAAAGGTTCCTAACTCGTATTTATGTGCATTATCTGACATGTATGTTATATTACATATTAGATTATTTAAAGGTTTCTGCCCCATATGAATCCATGGAGATAAAGAAAGCAGTAGCAGCAGAAGAAATGAAGCCTGCTGCGTTCATCAATCTTGTTCACATTGCGCTGGACAACTACGACGATATCTTTTCCGACTTCGACCCTTCTCCATATTCCTCCAGGCTTCTCTCTGATGATTTTCTTAAGGAAGTCCAAAAGCGCTACATCGAGAACAAAAAAGGTAATTTCGAAGTCAGATTCTCCCTACCGGCTACACTCCGCTCCGCAAAGACCGAGGCCCTCATCAAAAAAAGGCTGAAGGATTATTTTACAATGCAACTCAAGAGTATAGATTACGAGCTGAAGAAGCAGAAGGAGAAGGGCGGAATATATCTAGTCATAGGTTTTGTTATTCTATCGACCACTATACTCCTTGCAACGTATAATCACAATTCTGATTTCATTTTAAAACTCCCGGAAATCCTTCTTGTACCTTTAGGATGGTATATGACATGGATGGGAATAGAAAAGATACTTGAAACACCGTCCAAGCTTGAAGACCAGAAGAAGTTCTATGAAAAATTCGGAAAGGCGAATTACCAGTTCATATCAGAGGAGGAAATTGTAGAGCAAATAGGTACAATTGTGGCAAAAGAAGAGGAAAAGAAGTCGGAAACGGAAAAGGGAAAGCAAGAAAAATAGGGGAAAGAGCTCAAGCATGAAACGCGCGACAAGCGGACGCGTAATCAACGACGACGATGTAAAGAGTAGATAGATATGAAGAAAAATATAGCAATCCTGTTTTTTTCTCCCCTGCAGCTTTTACCGCCTAAACCCGAGATGAGTGGAAAAGAAGGTTTTTGTTATTGGAATGATTTATATTCGGAATAGCGATGGTCGTCCTTTCCATGATTTCATTTGCGCTATCCAGTAATTGCATTAGCCAGCTCTTTTGAAACGCTTCTCACGGGGTACTTTTTGTTGGCTATATTACTATCTAGCAGAAAGCTTTATAAATTTAACATGTTTAATTATACATGTTAAATGGTGATAATATGGAAAATGTAACTTTGGAAGCCGTAACAAAACAAGTAGGCAATTCACTTGCCATATTCATTCCTGCAGAAGTCAGAGATGAATTAGGTCTTGGCCCAAACGAAAAAGTAGTGGCAAGCATTCATAAAAAGAAAAAGAAGAATAAAGAGGAGATTCTATCGATATTCGGAGCCATCAAGGGTGCAAAAATAAGCTGGAGCTGCAGGGAGGATAGACTGCATGAGTGGAGAGAATAACATAATCTTTGATACATCTGCCCTAATAGAATTTTTTCTGGGTAGCGAAAGCGGTAGCGAAGTAAAAGAACTATTTATAGACGAAGGTACATCAAATTTCATACCTGCGTTAGTTATGGCAGAATTAATCAGCAAATTAAGAAGAGCAAACAAGGATCCGGCAAAGTTTGTAAGAGTGCTAAAACAAAATTGCACGATACTGGATTTAAATCAAGATGTAGCAGAAAAAGCAGGAGAACTACATTCTGATTTAAAAAAGAAAGACAAGGAAATTTCTCTGGCAGATTGCGTGATTATGGTGCATGGAAAAAATGAAAACGCCCTGATAGTTTCAAAGGATCCCCATTTCAGATATTATGAAAAAGCCAAGCTACTGAAATAGTTTTGGAATTTCTAAAAGAGTTTTAGATAATCATTCTAAATCTTTGTTTGTTGCTTTCCTGATTTTCATAATTCTCTCTCGTAATAAAGGTTAATAATGCTATTTTATTTTGATTTGAAGAGGAATATGATGCGGATTGTTATGAATTTGAAGATGGAAGCAGAATTCATTCTTAATTTACCTCGATAAAATATCTGTTTCTCTTTTTTCGGCATAGTCTGGGCTTTGACTGCGGTATTTCGCGCGGAAAAAACCTGTAAGAATTATGTAGCAACTCCCACAGTATTAATGCTGCAAAAATAATGGTTGCTTAATCAGTAAACCAAAAGCCGCGTACGGGCCGGTTTTCACGGGTTTGGTTTACTAATATGATATAATAATATATGCCAACAGATCGTTTTCCGATCTTTTCGGGGACTTTTGCCGTGCAAGCTTTATTGCGTGTTCCAGATTTTCCATATCATATTGCAGTAGTAAACCGTAACTGCCGAAACCGTTCACGTGCTTACAAATTAGGTTTACTATAATAATATATTACTGAAATTCTGGAAATGAAAGGGAAGGTTGGTTTATTATATTGGTATTTATGCAATAACAAATGCCCATTTATTTTCCAATTTTCACAAAAATAGCCGCAAGCGTGTAAGCGATCAATTTTGTAAAGACCATCATCCACGGCATTTCAAAAATTCTGAGAAAAAAGGGGATGAAAAGTATGAGTTTCATGACTCCGAAATAGCTGGCGATTCCCGTTATTATAAATATCACTACAAAAAGCGCAGAGAAAGCCATACCTATTTGTATAATTAAAGCAAGTAAATTTTCCAACAGTCTTTTGGAATTTCTAAGATTTTTCCCACTTTAACTTTTTTACTGCAAACCAGATGATGAGACCGATCATCGTGCTTATGATTCCAAAACTTAATGACGTAGTGATCGGATTCGGCAACAGTATCATGGGATCTCTCGGATTTCTCGGTATAGAAATGAACAACAATAAATCAACCCAATATATAATAACTCCAAGAAGAAAAGAGATCAGTCCTGCCTCTAATATTTCGGATTTATTCCTCAAGAAATAAAACATAAGCGGGATGCCAATCATCAAAATGGCAAGCATCAAAGTGGCAAAGATACCGCTTATAATAATTAAAGCGATGCTGATGCACACAATCAATCCAATAACCAAAGCCAATCCGAAATCCTTCCAGTTGATTTTCATGTTCTCACTTTTCTAATACTATCTTGGAATTTCTAAAATATTTTTTCAATTTAATTTTAAAATTAAAACGCCCTCACTGGGATTCGAACCCAGCTCACAGGCTCCGGAAGCCCGTGTCCTTTCTGATATGCAAATCCAGGCTAGACTATGAGGGCGTGAGCAACTTTTGATACATTTATTTATAAACTTTTTCTTGTTAGATTTATAAGAATATGTTGATTATAATATACGAAGTAAAATGGAGGTGAAAAATGTGGCAAGGAAAAATGAAAAGAGGTGGTCTCTCTTTTAGGTGGCGACCATAACAGAGGAAGACCCAGAATAATTGATGAGAAAAAGAAGGATCTAATTTTGGAGCTTTATTGGAGCAGTAATTTAGGAATTAGAAAGATTGCTGATTTTGCCGGCGTCTCAACAATGACTGCATGGCGCGTCGTAAATTCCAGCGAATTAGTAGGTGAGGCTGTATGAGAGATACAAAAGGAATGAACAGAAATAATGGAAAGCCCTTGAACGCAAGCACTGTAGCAAACCAGATGGTAAAGGAAAAACCAAAGGTTCAGCAACAAACGCCATCTGAAAAGAAAATTTCAAAAGAGTTAGAGAAATACAAGCCTGAGTCCGAAGGACCACTAGATCCTATGGGACTTGTCGCCGGTATATCTCTTTCAGGAAGCTGCGGTTGCTGATTTTTTCTTTTATTTTTTCGAAATTATACAAAAAATGACAACCTGAAATTTTATTCTTAAAAAAGCTTTTGTCTTTATCTCTACTTTTTATCAAAAATACTAAAATTTATAAATATGTAGGGGTAAATTTTATTATGGTAAGTATAAGAAAGAAAGTTATAGGAAGACAAACTTATTACTATTTAGAGCACACCATAAGAAAAGGTAAAAAAGTAGAGAAAAGGGAAAAATATATAGGCAAAACACTACCAAAAAATATTGATGAAATAAAAAGAGAATTTCTTTCTGAAATTTATAGAGAGAAGTGGTATCCGCTATTTGATAGAATAAAGAAAAATTTTTCTAAAGAGTTTAAGCAATTACCAAAAGCTGCAAGAGAAAAAGAAATTGAAACTTTTTCAATCAGATTTACTTATGATACACAAAAAATAGAAGGTTCAAAATTAACGTTAAGAGAAACAGCAGATTTACTGGAAAAAGGAATAACACCAAAGCTTAAACCTTTGTATGATGTTAAAGAGGCAGAAGGACATCAAAAGGTCTTTTATGAAATGCTACAATATGAGAAAGACTTAACTTTGCAAGTTATTTTATATTGGCATAAAAAATTGTTTGAAGCATCCAAGCCAGAGATAGCTGGAAGGATTAGAGAACATCAAGTGGCTATATCAGGAAGTAAATTTACACCACCATTTCCAGTTGAAATTTATCCTTTATTAAGAGAGTTTTTTAGGTGGTACAATAAAAACAAGAAGAAATTGCATCCAGTAGAATTAGCTGCTTTAGCACATTTAAAATTTGTGACCATACACCCATTTACAGATGGTAATGGAAGGATAAGTAGGCTAATGATGAATTTTATTTTACATAAACACGGATATCCAATGCTAAATATTCTCTATGAAAAAAGAGTTGGTTATTATAATGCTTTAGAAAGAGCACAAATTAAAAAAATGGATGAAATCTTTTTACAATGGTTTTTCAAAAGATACGTTAAAGAGTACAAGAGATATCTTTTTCGAAATTATACAAAAAATGACAACTGAAATGAAATATAAGAAAACTAGTAGTAATGTAGTAATAGGGCGAGTTCCCGAACATTAATGAAAAGACCTCGTAGTCAAGAAGAACACTGAAGAGATGAATTTTGTTAAAATGCTTAAGAAGGAAGGTAGGTGACAAAAAAGGGCGTGGTGGTCCATCGAGCAATCTCAATAGAATAGCATTATAACGGAATCTTCATTTGGTTATCAAATTTTTTGGAAGGATTATTCCTTTTTGCTGTACGCAGCGAAGTCTTTTTCTGCATTTTTCTGATTACCATCTTATATTTGTCGTCTTCAGAAGCTTTTTCTATAAATTTTGGAATCAAGAGTTGTTCGTTACTAGACCCGCTGCACTCTTGTTTTGATATTAACATCTTCCTTTCGTTCTTGACCTCAATTGCCCTTTTTATAAAACTCATCAATATCAAAATGCAGTTTTGCTGTATTTTGCGATAATTTCTTTCGCTTTCAACCTTTCCCAAAAGTTTTTTTCTGTGATCAATGTTATAGAAAGGGCTCATAAGAAGATCTTTTTGTTCTTTTGTAAGTTGTCTTCCACTTTCAATTAGGTAATCTATGTCCATATGGCCCTTAAATCTTTTCAAGACCTTGTTGTCAAGTTGATTTAGAAACGACTTTATTGTTATTTCTTTACATTTCCCACTTAAAACCGCTTCAAGTGTTTTTGAATATATCTTCCTAAACATCTTCCACCCGTCGTCTGTGATTGCAAATTCTGGGTGAAATTGCACACCCATAACTGGATTTCCATTAAAATAATCAGTAGCGTCTGCGATCTGTATTCCACCATTGCTTACAGCCAAAACCTTGAGCACATTGTTACCGTTCATTATTTTACAGCAATGATTTACAGGAAATATAAGATGATCGCCAGCTTTTCCTACACCAGCAATGTCCTCGTACAATACGACCTCTCTTAAACCAACTTCAAACTCGTTTATTGGTTTTGGTTTGTCACCAGCTAATTTTGCTATCACGTGAAGCCCAAAGCATATACCGAAGGTTGGAACAGTTCGAATTACTCTATTCACCTGCTCGAGTGCAACCTCAAGATCCTTAGAATATTCTATAGTCGAAAGCGGACTGCCCCCTATTAGGATCATATCGTAATTATCTTTCGGTAAATCCTCCTGCAGCGCTCGGATGTAGTCGGGACTGACAAAAAACCCGTTTGGAACAGCTCTTTTAATCGCTGAAACAAGGATATTTCGTACTACATCCTGTCGGTATTTTATCTCCACCGGAGTATAGTCAAGAATTGCGACCTTCAATATCTCGTTCATATTATTAATAAAGAATAAGCATACATTTTAAAATATTACAACATAGAATTACAGTATGGCAACATGTAATATTATTAATATCGAGAAATGCAATAGAGGTGTGATGAAAATATCTACCCATCAATTAAAGCAAAAGATAAATGTACTTAGAGAAAAGGAGGAACTCGCAAGGGACGCTACGTTTAGGATAGCAAAAGAGAAGAATCTTTCAGAGAATATTGTCTTTCAAGGAGGAAATGCACTTCATTTTATATACTCTTCGCCGCGGTATTCGTATGATCTCGATTTTGTCTTAAAAGATAAAAAAGTAAACCTTACGTGGGTTGTTAGTGCTATTTGTGACGTGCTAGAAAAGGAATACAATGTAGAAAAAGCGAGAAACAACAACAAAAATTTGAAAGTAGTAGAGAGAATAAAGTATTGGAAGAAAAATTCAGAGATACGCGGCGTAATAGAAATTGGAGATCAGATATCTCTATTTCCGATAATCACAAAGGGTGAATTTTATCCGCTTCTTGTAGAACAACCTCGCGAGATATTTGCAGACAAGATCGTCGCAACGCTTGATCGTATTGATAAAAGGGATTCATTAAAAGGAACGGATTTATTCGATATCCTTTATATAAAAAACGTACTCAAAGAGTTACCGACCGCCAAGGAACTTCGAAAAAAAGCAGAGACGTATGGTTTTGAGGGTTGGAGAAAAGAGGTTGTTAAAAAAACAATTGAGTATATTAGCTCTGAGAAAAATTTCGAACGCATAGAAACAGACATAAGAAAATCTATGATGCCAGATGTATCAAAGATTTATAAATTCGGAAAGGAGTTTTTTGAGGATGCTGCTAGCTGTTTTGTGAACCTTCTTACTTTGGTGTAATCAACAAAATTTGTGCGCACGTGATTCACACAAGCAACTTTTTTTAATCTTTTCACACAAATATATGTTTCATGAAGCTTAGCTATAATGCTACGAAGTTAGAAATCGAGATGTTAAGGAAAAATAGAGAACAGAAACCGCTGAAAAAGGTTCTGCTCGAAATGGGTATAACGCTTTTCGCAACAAATATTGTGGTAGGCAGCACCCTCTGCTCGCACGAAAAAAATGAAGTCAGCATTTCCCAAATAACAGAATTGGTTAGGCAAAAGGCCAAGGGAAGAGAAGTAAATGTCAGAGAAAAGAAAGGGTTCTGCGCCGTGCATTGTAGGAAAGACGGCGAAGGACCTTTTAGTTCAAACAAAACAGTTTATGAGGTAGATTTTTCAACCGGTGAATTGTATCACAAGGAATTTTACAGCAAAGAGGGCTTTCTTCTTGTAGAGGGGATAGGAAACAAGAGCGAGAGATGGTTCAGGAATCCGAACTGGAAGGGTAAAACGATGCTTGTCAGGACGCTGAAGACAGGTAGTGTGTGGTACCCAATAAATGATTATACGGATGAGGAAGCAGAGAGGCTCTGGACAAGAATCAAGGCAGAGTATTGATTCCAATGCGTCGAAATGTAAGCCACTTTCTCGGAAACACATAAATAAAAACCTTCTCTGAAAAGCATTTTTCATGAATATTCGAAAACTACTTATCGTATTTGTGCTTCTGTCGCTTTTTTCTTTATCACGAGCCAGCACCACATGCGAAGTTAATGACTGCAAGATAACCATAACGATAAAAATCGCTTTTGCCGGTGCAGATGATGCGTATATACAAAATGCGAAAAACGAAATAGAAAATGTCTGGAATGGCCCCAATGGCCGGACATATGGAGACTGTAACTGTCCTGTAAGCTTCAAGGTCGAGACAACGAAGACGGCTGACTGCGTGAACAACCCGCCTGCGGGTTATCACTGCATTACAGTTACAGATTACAACAATAATCCGCCAAGAAACCAGACGAACTGGACCGGTGCGCAATTTTACTTAGGATATATGTACGGAATTGCAACGGGCAATGGAGGTAACAGCCAGAAAGGGTGGTGGTCCAACATAATGAGCAGGCCTGTTGACCCGAACAAACCGGACGACGAGCACTACAAGGACTTTGCGCACGAAGCTGGGCATATGATTGGCCTTGAGGATTGCGATGGAGGGTTGATGTGCCAGACAAGCGGTCCGAATTCAAATCCAACGCAGGCTAATATCGATGAAGCGGTTAACGAGATATGCGGGGCGACTGCCTGTCCAGATAGATGCTGCTGCGGAAACGGAGTTATCGACAGGAATAAGAACGAGCAGTGCGACCCGATGGTTGGTGGCTGTAGAAGCTTTGAATACTGCTGTCCTGTTTGCTGCCATTGCTATCGCAAGGTCTGCTTTCCTGAAAATGGGGAATACGCAGACCAGGAAAACTGTCAAGCGAACTGCGGCCCAGATGCAAAATGCTGTTATAATTACAAGACAGGCTGCTGGGACTGCGTAACCTTTACAATCGTGGAAGAACCGAAATATGTAAGCAGCAAGATACAAGGGATAACAGAGGACGATCACACAAGACAGGATGAAATCCAGAAGATAAGGAATTTCTACACTGAGGGGTTAAGAATAGTACCAACATTGCGCGAGTTTTTGACTAATGAAAGAATCAACATCATAATAACAGGAGGGAATACTTATCATCTTTTGATAGATAAGGGGGAACTTTACGAAGTGGATGCAGGAGCAGTTGCCGATCCAACGGTCAAAGTAACTACAGATATAGGAGTGGTTAATGCCATACATTCAAGAGAATTAAGCCCCGTTACTGCAGTTAAGGAGAAACGGATAACAACCGAAGGCGTGGGATTCCTTAATGGAATAAAATTCTGGCTTATCGGAGTCGTAATAGACAATTTCGTTTCATCTGAACGAATTCCTGAAGGAAGGGTAGTTGAAGAAGAGACCACAATAGTAGAAGTGCCAACAGGAAGGGCGATACCAAAGGAATTGGATGTTCCTGCAAGCGGCGGTGAATTCCCTGAAGGAAAGATTCATGAGAATGTTCTGAAAGTTGATACTTATTACGAATTGGACTTCAACTTTAGTGGCGTAGGCGTCTATGGCAGATAAAGAGTGCAGAAATATAAACAGTAGCGAACAGATTACTCGACATGCACAGAATATTGTTTAGGTTCAAATATCCGAAACTACTGCTCTTTATTCTCAGTATTGTTGTTGCGTGGTTGATATTCAAAGAAGCGTCTGTTGATGGCATTCACGAGCATCTGCTTGTACTTGGATATTTTGGTATATTTATCGCGGGATTTTTTTATGTCTACGGTCTGACTTCGGTACCCGCAACTGCAATACTGCTCGTCCTTTCAAAAGACGAGAATTTTCTTCTCGCAGTTCTGGCCGCAAGCCTCGGTGCACTGCTTGCAGATCTCCTTCTCTTCTTTTTTATAAAGTACGAATTCAAGGATGAAATCGAAAAACTACCAACAAAAAAATTCTTCAAAAGTAAGGATAAAAGCTTTCTGCATCAGATTGAAAAATTCTTTTACCTGGTTGTCGCGGCACTCATAATCGGCTCACCCCTGCCTACGGAAATCGGCATTACCATGATGGCTTCGATAAAACAGATGTCAGCGAAGAAATTTGCAATTATAGCATATCTTCTCCACACCACTGCTCTCGTCCTAATAATCATGGCAAGCAAGACGATTTTCACACCTTCAGCTTGAAACTATTTTTAAAAGGATAGAAGAAGGATATGATTTATGAAACCCACAATAAAAATAGGCTGCTGTGGATGGGGCTATCTGATGCCAAAGGAAAGGTTCGGCGATGATTGGAAGGAGCAATTCCCATCTGTCCTTTCTGCATACGCCTCTCTCTTTTCGCTCGTTGAAATAAATTCGACCTTTTATAGAATTCCAAAGGTTTCAACTGCAGAAAGATGGTTTGAGGAAGCAAGGGAGCAGAATAGAAATTTTGAATTTACTGTTAAGGCAAGTCAGATAATCACTCACAAAGTAGCGTTCGAAAAGGAAGCGTTCTGGGCGTTCGAAAGAATGAAGGAAATCTGCGCTGCCCTCAGAGCAAAGATGCTTCTTCTCCAAACACCGGCGGGCTTTGGGCCGAGCGCTGCGAATGTTAAAAGGATGCGTGATTTTTTCAGAAAAATAGAAAGAGAGAGTTTGATGATAGCTTGGGAACCGCGCGGAAGATGGTGGGAAAAACCAGAGACGATAAAGGAGCTATGTAAGGAATTCGACCTTATAAATTGCGTGGACCCACTGAGAAATGAACCTCAATATTTTGGGAAGAAAAACATAGCATACTTTAGATTGCATGGATTTGGAAGACCAACAATGTATCAGTATGTTTTTTCTGATGAAGAACTAGCGAAAATAAAGAGAAAAGCACTTTCGTTGAAGTGCAGAGAATGTTACGTCCTCTTTAACAACATGTCAATGTACGACGATGCGATGAGATTCTTGCGTTTGCTACCAAAGTTTAAAAATAATTATTCAAAGTAGTAAAGACAATAGTAAAACAAGGGATGATCCTATGAAAGGAATTTTAATGTTATTAGGGCTTTTGTTGGTTTTTGGAACAGCCATGGCAATTCCTAGAGACAACGCAACACTCGAGACCTGTAGGGACATGTGCGGGGATGGAATCTGCCAAGAAATAGTGTGCACGGCGATAGGTTGTCCGTGTCCGGAAACAGCAGAAACATGTCCAGAGGATTGCAGACCAGAAAGAGTAGCTCCACCTGAAGAAAGAAGATCTCCATTGCCAGAGCCGCGAGAGCCTGAACCGCTGAGGAAAAGGACGAGAGAAGGTCAGGCAGTAGGAAGTGAAACTAGCGTTGGCATTGCAACTGAAGTGCGTGAGATAATAGAACAGAGAAAGAGTGGCGCGCTCGAAGTTCCACAAGGGCAGATTGTAAGTATAATCGCACGAACGCACGTAATTAATGTTGAGAACGAAACCATACCACTTAATGCGACAATGCCGGTTAGGGTGAGGCTTGAAGAAAGAGAGCACGTTTTTAAAATAAATTCAACGAAAGAAGAGGAAATTGAAATAGAAGAGAATGGTACGATAGTAAGAACAAGGGAAACGGTTCGTCTGTTCAATGATAGGATACTTATTGGCGAGAATGAAACTGCAGTGACAATTACTCCAGCGCAACTCCATGAGCGAATAAGATTGAAGAGAATAGATGCTGTACAGCTAACTGTAGAGAATGAAAATCCATATTATGATATAAACGGTACAAGATCAGGCAAACTTCTCTGGCTGTTTGATGTAGAACTACCTATACAAGCACGGGTGCATGCTCAAAGCGGGATTGTGGAAAGAGAGCAAGGGCCTTGGTGGGCGTTCCTCGTAACAACGCATGAATAACTAATCCTGCTCCAGAATTTTTTGCACCTCTTCTTTTTTTGTTTCTAAACATTTCTTGCAGAATGTGTAAGTTTTTCCTACGAGGCTTTTTCTATAAACACGTTCCTTTTCGTCTAATTCCTTTTTACATACAGCGCAACTGTTATCGCCTTCAAACATATTATCACTAGATACCGAAGATATCTCAGTATCAAATAAAATCAAAAAACAAAAGAACATTAATCCGCCAATATTCCTAAAATAAACATCATCCTTTATTTTAGTATCTTGGTCTTCTTGGTCTATAGCAGTTTCTACAATAGACCGGTCTTCCTTCAGTAGGCTGGAACGGCACCTGGCAAGGCTGTCCGCACTTTGCACAGACTGCATCGTACATCTTCCTTTCGCGGCCGTATCCGCCTTCACTTTCTCCCATTCTATATTCACCTATTTTATACTAACCCATTCAAACTCAGCCAAAAGCCGATCAATGGGTTCCTGTTATTATTGGCTCAATGGTAATATTTAAACCTATGCTTTTCTTGCTATCACACAAGTTCTTTGAATCACAGTTATTATCGAGAGGATTATGGCGATTATTACAGAATAAACAAAATAATCCATCGAAATTAGTATCCCGGCAGACATTCCTAAGGCAAGAAGAATTATTCTCTCGCTTCTTTCAAATACCCCTCCTAGCTTTTTTGCCTCTTCATGGCTTAGCACTCCTGTATGGTCAGCATATGCCCTTACATAAGACGGCATACAACTACCAAAAAAAATGAGAAGAGCAAGCCAGATTTTCGAGTCAAGCCATATGAATGGTAATGGATAAAACATCATTGCGAAGAGAAATAACGCTTCTACAAACCTGTCACATACCCCATCCAGAAAAGCTCCTAGTTTTGTTTCTTCTCCTCGCGCTCTTGCAATCGCCCCATCTAACATATCGATTGCTCCTGCTATGACAAAGAGAAAAAGACCATAAATAAGATTGACTGTTATTATTTCGTACGCACCTGTTATTGCAACTACTATGGAAATTATGGTCCATTGATTAGGGCTAAGAGGAATAAATGAAAAGATTTCCCCAATTTTAACTTGGATCTCTTTCAATCTTTCGTTCTGCTTAAGCATCGATATTTTCTTTATGTTAAAATTATAAAGGTTGCTTATTATCCACGCAAATATTGCAGTCAGGCCGCTGATTGTTCGATTAGAAAACACTTTTAAAACCTTTCTAGCACATTATTTATTATGGCCATGAGTGAAAAAGAGATATTAGAGAAAATTAACAATCCGAATGTGAAATGGTTCGATAAAACAATAGTTATAACTGCAGCAGGAGAGCAGGGAATGGTTCAGTTCGAAGAAAAATTTATCGAAATGATGTTTGCTGAAAAGAATTTTATGGTCTGCGAGGCGCTCGCAAAGGCTTTAGTAGATATGTTAGGCAGGGACGACGCTACCCTACTTGCTTCATTTAGTCTGATGCTTGATGACGATAATAGCGCAACAAAATATGGCGGTATTGTCGGGCTTAAGATGACAAACCCATCGCCGTTTACTGCGAAGCTCTTTCGTCTTCTGGTTTCTGAAAATGAGGACGTTCGAGTACGCTCAGAAGCTGCAGCCGCACTCGTTGGTCTTAAAGATGAAAACGGAGTTAATAAAGAATTGTTGCAACATGAATTCGAAAGGATTTTAGAAAATCAAAAGACGCCAGAGGTGCTGAAAAAGAATATTGGGAAGATGCTTGCAAAACTCAACGACAGCTCAGGACCAAAAGTAGTAAAACCTTCTTCGATTGATGAGGACATAAAAAAGATTTTCCAAATTCGAAAAGAAAGACCGCGAACCAGATCTGATAAGTTGACGAATAGTAGGAAGTTTTAATACTGTCTTTAAAAGTTTTGTTTTGTTTTCTTATTCTTATGAAACTTTTAGATAAAAAGGTTGCGGTAGTTACTGGAGGAGGAAGAGGGATAGGGGCTGCGATAGCACTTGAATTAGCAAAAAACGGCGCAGCAGTTGTCATCGCTGGCCGGGTGATTTCAGAGCTCGAGGAGATAGCAAAGAGAATAAACAAAATCGGTGGAAAGGTACTTCTAGTTCAGGCAGATGTTACAAAACTTGCGGATATAAGAAACATGTTTGATAAAACAATTGAGAAATTCGGAAGGATAAATATCTTAGTAAACAACGCGGGCATTCTTCATTATGGGTCGTTTGCGGAAATGCCTGATGATATGGTAGACGCGATAGTGAACGTAAATCTTATTGGCCTTATGCACTGCACAAAAGAAGTTATTCCGTATATGCGAAAGCAGAAAGATGGGCTTATACTAAACATATCATCGGTAGCTGGAAAACATGGATATGCTGATCTAGCTGTTTATTGCGCAACAAAGTTTGGCGTAATTGGTTTTACAGAATCTCTTGCACAAGAACTCGAGCGAGAGGGGATAAAGGTTTATGCGATATGCCCAACTTCGACTCAGACAAAGATGTGGGAGCAGATATCAAGCCAGCCCGCAGAACATGTTCCGGAAGATGTTGCACTGGAAATAATAGACCTTATAAAAAACATGAAGAAGATACCAACTGGTAAAGCGATAGATGTCAGGAAGCATGTTTAATCTATTTTTTCGAATGATACTACTTCCTCAAATTTCTTTTTCTTATTTATTGAATGTGTAACTTCTTTGATTAATACATCAGCAAATTTTTCATCAGATTCGTACCCTACAGGGATAACGGCTATCGGTATGAACCTCTTCGGTATCTCCAACGCCTTTTGCAGCTTTTCGGCAGAAAAGCCAATAGTAACGCATGCGCCAAGCCCTAGATCGGTCGCAGCCAAGAGCAAATTTTCTATTGTAAGTCCAATATCAAGAAGATACGTCTTCTGCTCCTCTCTTCCATAAAAGGCGGAACTGTCTGCAAATGCAATAATTATTACCGGCGCTTTGCTCATCCAACGGTTATAGCTCGCGATTGCAGATAGTACCTTCTTCTTATTTTCTTCTTCTGCAATCACAAGAAAATACCACGGCTGCCTATTCATACCAGATGGTGCACGTATCGCAGCATCAAGAATAGAAATTATCTTCTCATTCTCAACTGCTTTATTAAGAAAATCGCGTACCGAATGTCTTTTTTCTATCGCCTCGAGTGTCTGCATCGGCATCACTTTTTCGTTTTCTATTTTTTTCTTCTTTTTGTTTTTCCTTCTTTTAAGATTTTTTCTGCATCAGCAAGTGCTAACTCCTCTTGCTTTAGAAGATTTAGTTCAAGCTCCCCCATAGAAGGAGCAGCATCCTTAAATTGCAACCTGTAGTCATCTAACTCCTTCTTTGCATCTAAAACTCTCTTTCTAGCATCTATTATCTGCTCTTTTATCTCTGCCTTTTGTTTTTCGTCAACAGCGCTTTTAAGAGTATTTATGAGATGGTCCAAATTTTCGATCGCGCGTCTAAAATTCCATATTAGGTTTGTCAATTTATCAATGTCTGCACCTGGCTCATTTTGCCCTCTTTCTATATCTGGAGTTTCTTCTTCGTATACTGGCTCTTCCTTTTCAGGCCCTTTGTATTCCTCTGCTATCTCTTCATCTTCTTCATCTCCCATAGGCACCACTGCGAAATAATCATAGTAAAAGTTTTTAAAAAATGTTATCACAAAAGAAAAGAAGAAATAAATAAAAATAAAATAAAAATAAATGAGGGTTGAGAAAAAATGTCAACAAAAAGATACCTTTTTTCGTCGGAATCGGTGACAGAGGGTCATCCAGATAAGATATGCGACCAGATAAGCGATGCAATTCTTGATGAGATGCTAAAGCAGGATCCGAACTCTCGGGTTGCTGTTGAAACAGCCGTCACCACTGGTCTTGTAATGGTTATGGGTGAGGTTACAACGAAAGGGTATGTAAACGTTGCTGAGGTAGCACGCAACGTCATAAGGGACATAGGATACACCTCTCCAGAATACATGTTCGACTGCCATTCCTGCGGGACTATCGTCTCGATCCATGAACAATCCCCGGATATAGCACAGGGGGTTAACGCTGGTGAAGGAAGAGAACAAGGGGCTGGGGATCAAGGGATAATGTTTGGATATGCGACAAACGAGACACCGCAACTTATGCCCCTTCCAATTCAGCTCGCCCATGAGATGGCATTTAGGCTTGCGCAGGTGAGAAAGAATGGCACGCTTAAATATCTTAGACCAGACGGAAAAACACAGGTAACGATCGAGTATGTAGATCACAAACCGAGTAGGGTTCATACAGTTGTTGTCGCTGCTCAGCACGATCCTGAGGTATCGCTTGAGCAGATAAGAGAGGACATCACGAAGCATGTCATCAAGCCAGTCTGTGGAAAATGGTTCGATGACGAAACGATCATTCACGTTAACGGTACTGGAAGGTTTGTTATAGGAGGACCGAGTGGCGATTCTGGAGTAACTGGAAGAAAAATAATAGTTGACACGTATGGCGGAAGAGGGCACCATGGCGGGGGTTGTTTCTCTGGAAAGGATCCATCGAAGGTTGACCGTTCTGGAGCATATATGGCCAGATACGTAGCAAAAAATATAGTTGCTGCAGGTCTTGCAGACGAATGCGAAATTCAAATTGCATATGTTATTGGGGTAGCAAAGCCGCTTTCGGTATTTATAGACACGAGAGGAACAAATAAGATACCGGTGGAAAAGATAGAGCAACTCGTTTTAAAACATTTCTCCTTTAAACCTACTGATATGATCAAACGTCTCGACCTCTTAAGACCTATATACAGGAAAACTGCTGCCTATGGACACTTTGGTCGCGAGGACCCGGATTTCACATGGGAAAAAACAGATATGGCGGACATGCTTAGAGAAGAGGTGAGATTGTGAATGCTGATTTTATGCTATCTTTTTTGAGACCATTATATTTGTCGCTCATTTTTATTATCATCTCAGTTAGCATAACTTCTGTTTCTTTTGGAGTTGTTGCTGATAACACAAATAACTACGAAAGTAAGAGTATAGATATAACAGTCTATTATGGCGCTGGCTGCCCTCACTGTGCGCGTATGGATACGCTTCTTGAGGAACTAAAATTAGAGTATAATTTGAATATAGTGAAAAAGGAGGTATATTTAGATGCAAAAAATCGTCAGGAAATGTTCGATCTTTACATACGGTTTGGAAAAGATCCAAACGAAGGCGGGGTACCAACATTACTGCTCGAAAATCGCTCTATGATAATTGGCGAAGTCGACAAGGAAAGGATGAAAGAGATAATAGAGGAGCACATTGCAAATACGACACTAAGTGGTATTTTTACACAATGGTCTTTTAGTCCGATAGAGGAAAGAGATGTAACAAGTCAGCTTACTCTAGTTACATTAATAGGGGCTGCGATAGTTGATTCTATAAATCCATGCACCATTACAGTTATGGTGCTGCTCCTTGGAACAATACTTATGATTAGGGGTGGAAGACTGATGCTCCTCGCCGCTAGTATTTTCATAGGAGTGGTTTTTATATCATATTTTCTTATGGGGCTAGGGATACATTATTTTGTTGTGAGTACGGATGCAGCAAACATCTTTTATAAAATAGTAACCGGCGCTGCGTTCATACTTTCTCTTATGGAATTTAATGCTTATTTTAATTATAAGCCAGGATTCTTTGCAGTGGAGATGCCGATGTTTCTAAGACCAATTCTCAAGAATGCATTTAAAAAACTCAAGGCAGCAGGTGAAGATAACAATAAAGAAGAAACGAATGGAAAATTGCTTAAGAATATTTTTATACTGCTATTAACGGCTATTATTGCACTTATCTGTTCGATATTTCTACTACCATGTTCTTCAGGTCCATATCTCATGGTTCTGGGAATGCTTTCAAAAGCAGTAACGTTGAAACTGCTTATGTATCTAATACTTTACAATATAGTTTTTGTAATGCCAATGGTTATAATTACGATCGTCATCTACATCGGAAAGACCAATATCGAGGAAGTAAGCGAGATGAAGGAAAAGTACATAAGAGAACTACATCTTATTTCTGGCTTAATATTGTTTGCTCTGTTCTTAGTAATGCTCTCTCAGATAGCCAATACGTTCTAGAAATTATATACGCCAAGATCCGCCCTCCATTTTTCTGAATTTCTTATTATCCTTCTGTAAAAGTCTATAAATGCCTCGGCCTCGTTTTTTATGTATCTCTCGATAGCCGCATAATCCCTATTTTCGTAATATTCTTTTATCACGCTGCCATCATATTGTTTTGTGCTAAACCTGCGAAGACTGGAACCCTTAAATCTTCCATTGTTCAGAAGGATGGTAAGATGCTTTAGGTCTATGTATGGTTTATTATAGAAACTCGGTTCCTTTTCCCCTATATACTTCATAATTTTAGATTCGAAAAAATCGAATTCAAAGTTTAGGTTAAAACCAACTGGAATAAAATCCCATGTCCCGCGGTTCTGTATAAATCTTGTATAGAACCGCCTTACTATGTGTTCTTCTGACGATTCCCATCCTTTTAATATTTGAAGATTACCTATTGGTTCGCCATGAGCGTCTATTTGCTGAAATTGAATGGTTATTATTTCATCGAATAGGGGGTTTGGTTTCGAACCTTTCGAGTATGTTTCTATATCTAGATAATACCTGCCCACGTACAAAGCCCCCATGAGTACTTCTCAAAATTTGATTTTGTTTGAAACATTCTTTTTAAAACCTTCGCCATTTAAATATTTGTGCTTTTTGGCGTTAGTCTTCTTTATACAAGAAGGCGAGCCGGGTGATTTTCGATGAAGAGAACAAACATAAAGAGAATTAAATCTCGAAAAGAGAATCCAACCTTGTTATCACTGATAGAAACTCTATTAAAGGACGGGAAACCAATATGGAAAAAGGTCGCTTGCGAACTTTCCAAGCCTAGAAGGAAGAAGGTAGAAGTTAATCTTAGTAAGATAGATAGATATGGACTAGAAAATGGAACGGTGATAGTACCTGGAAAGGTACTCGGTTCTGGAAATCTTTCCAAAAAGATTACAATCGCAGCGTTTTCATTTAGCGATAGTGCAAAAAGGATCATAGCGAATGCTGGCGGAAAAGCGATTTCGATAGAAAGTCTTTACAAATCAAACCCAAACGGAAGAGAAGTCATCGTGATCAAATAGGTGATAACAATGATAGTTATAGATGGAACAAACGTTATTTTTGGAAGGATGGCAACGTTTGTTGCTAAAAAGGCTCTTAGCGGAGAAGAAATTCGCGTTATAAATGCTGAAAAAATCGTACTTACTGGAAATCCAAGTGTTATCGTAGAAAGATATTTACAAAGAAGAAGAGCTAAACATACTGGAAACCCAGAGCTATCTCCTAAATGGCCGAGAGTGCCGCATATGCTTATCAAGCGGATGATAAGGGGGATGTTACCATGGAAAACTGCGAGGGGAAAATCAGCGTACAAAAGAATAATTGTTTACAGCGGCAACCCAAAAGAGCTTAAAGCCGGAGAAATTGCAATTAAAAAATATGATGGTGTGTCCCCACATATAACTGTCCAAAAATTATGCGAAATGATGGGATACAAAATGATAAAGAGTTGATATTATGGTTGAAAATCTTGAAACCGAATCAAAAGAAGAAACAAAGAAGGAAAAGAAAGCAACTATGCCTCAGAAGAAAAAATCCATTAAGAAAAAGATTGCAAAAGAAAAGATAGTTATATCAAGAGGAAAAAGAAAGGAAAGCAAAGCAAGAGCCAGGATAAGAAGCGGTCGTGGCGTAATAAGAATAAATCATAAAAACTTAACATCTTTCAATAATAGTTATATAAAAGAAATAATAATGGAACCATTAAGATACATCGGGCCTGAAGCAAATGAAATAGACATAAATGTTTCAGTTACCGGTGGAGGAGTTATGGGGCAGGCGCAGGCTGCGCGAACAGCAATAGCACGCGCGCTTGTTGCGTATTTCGATAAGATGAATCTGAAGGAAAAGTTTGCTGCGATAGACAGATCGCTTATCGTTGAAGATACAAGAAGGGTCGAACCAAAGAAATTCCGCGGCCCGAAGGCGAGGGCAAGATACCAAAAATCATACAGATAGATACGTATATGTCGTATGAAAAGAATAAGGTGATATGTTGGAATTCCCTGTGAGATGTTTTACGTGTGGAGCGGTCATCGGTCATCTCTATGAAGATTACAAAAAATTAACGAAGGAGAAGAGCCCGGATGTGGTCCTCGACGAACTTGGCATCTCTAGATATTGTTGTAGAAGGATGTTCGTCAGCCATGTAAATATTACGGATATTCTTGTGAAGTATAGAAAAGTATAATAA
>Ga0136652_1000370_pt1 | contig 22124 bp, 18 predicted proteins | sample ConPoolayeEmetaG_FD_94864 | JGI IMG/M metagenome (GOLD analysis project Ga0136652, IMG submission 94864) | Hot spring microbial mat communities from California, USA to study Microbial Dark Matter (Phase II) - Cone Pool mat layer E metaG... ...
CGTCGGCTGGCGTCATAATGTTCTACCGCTGCCGGGGGTGGCCGAATTGCGGCGTGGCAGCAGCGCGGCCAGGGCGTACAGGAAGCTGCCCAGGGTCAGAAGCGCGAGGATCAAGGACCAACGAGCAGCTCCCGGCGAGTAAGCCGGGGCATCTGGGCCGCAATCCGCCGGCGCCAGCCACAGAAACCAGGTCATTTCGTAACTGCCCACCAAAAACAGTGTTACAACCAGCACCAGCCAGCGCCGAAAGACCATCCCGCTGGCAACCGCAAACGGGAGGCAGTACTCGATGAACCGCTCGTGCACCCGGGTCGGCAGCAGGAAGCCGGCCAGCAAGGCCAAGAAGGCATAGGCCACCCAGCCCTCCGTCTCCCAATGCCACCGCCGCAGACACAACCCGGCTCCGATCGCAAGCCCGGCCAGCAAGGCCACCCGGCTGATCGTTTCCTTGCTCCACCCGAAGAGGCTCTGGCCGCGCGGGTCCAGGGCGGGGGCGTTTTGCCGCTGATTCAAGAAGTCCAGCCACCATATGTTGAAGGCTTTGAGCGTCGTAAAGGCGTGTTGCTGCCCGATCGGCACCACGTAAGACCGATGGAACCACCGTACACTGCCGTAATTGGGATTCCTCCAATCAGCTATCGCCTGCGGGGCAGTGATGGCCGCAACCGTCAAGACTGTCGCCAAAGCCAGCTCCCACAGGCCTGCTGGCCGCTGTCCGGTCCTCCGTCGGGCCAGCGAGCCGGCGGCCGCCAGGGCCACTACCAGCAGCAGCAAGAGTGCTTGAGCCTTGGTCATCAGGGCTGCTCCGTAGCAAACCCCAGCCCAAGCTGGCCGCCCCGCTGCCAGGAAGTAAACCGTTCCAACCAGCAAGCAGGTCAGACAGGAATCCAACTGGGTCCAATACGCCGAATTCAAAGCCATGGGCGGCCCCAGGAGCATCAGGCCGAATGCAATCGTTTCCGGCCAACCCCAGGGCCTGGCCCGGAGCAGTCGCACCAGCCGGGCCACTCCCCAGGCCATTAGGAGGTCGCACAGCACCGGTGCGGCTGCACCCGCCGCCCGCGACCTGACCGTGTTCACCACCCGCGATCGGACCACTTCCTGCCCAGGCTCGGCGAACCTGGCCAGCTCGGCCGGGATCGGCCGAGTGAGCACCTCACCGTCTAATGCCCGCCATAGCTGCCCCTGGAGCCACAGCAGGTAGGCCGAAAGTGGCGGGTAATTGAACGAGTTGAGGCTCGGCTGTGGTTCGACCGTTGTCCGGCCGCGGCCACGCCACGGCAAGGCGACGTTCACCAGGTGATTGTCGGGAACGTTGTACGCCGACGTCGGGCCGTACTGACATACCCACTCCGCCCAGGCCATTAGCTGAACATGGTCCCACAGGAACGAATGCCGAGGAGCTACCCAAACCAGGTACGCCCGCAGCATGATCCCCCCTAGAAGCATTAGCAAAGCCGCCAGTCGACAAACGGTCGGCTGAAACCTTGCCGGCCGGCGTCCGCGCCCGGCCACGGCGGGCGCGGGATTGTGGTAGACGGCGTCGCTGGCCACAGAACCATGTTCCGCTGGTGTCACTGGCTGGTCAGAATGCGGCAGAGGGCAGCCGTGCACGAGCTTTGTAGCGAGCAACCTGGTCTCCAGCAAGCGGCGTCGTTCTGGCTTGGTCCGGACTCGCAAGCGCTCCCGGAAAATGCGCTGCGGCTGCGGATCCTGCCGCAAGGGCCCGTCCGGTAAGATCTTACCTGAAATGTGCCCGGTAACGCCCGGGTCTGAAAAAATTGACTGTCGGCGGTTTTTGGGTTATACTAGCGCAATTCAAGTTCGCGTATGCCTCACAGCGGGCGTCTGGCGCGGCGGTCGCAGTTGGGTGGCGAGACAGGAGCCCGCAGGTGACACCCGGTTCTTGATGGATAACTCTCTCAAGGACAAAGTCTTAGAAGCCGTCGATATCGTGGAGGTGGTCGGCGAGCGCGTCCAACTGACCCGCAAGGGCAAAGACTACCTGGGACTCTGCCCATTCCACGCCGATCGCCATCCCTCATTGTCGGTAAGCCCCTCTAAGCGAATCTTCAAGTGCTGGGCCTGCGGAGCCGGCGGCGACGCGATCCGCTTCGTGCAGCTTTATGAACGCGTCAGCTTTCGGGAAGCCCTTTCGATTCTGGCTCGCCGAGTCGGCATCGATTTTAACCTGTCGCCGAGTCAACCACGCGCCGCACAGCTCCGGGAGCGCATCCGGGCGGTGGTGACCTGGGCTCAGACGTACTTCCAGGCGAATCTTGCCGCACCCAGCGGCCGTCGGGCGCGCGACTACGCCCTGAGCCGAGGGCTGAAGGCAGAAACGGTGACGAATTTCGGCCTCGGCTTTGCGACCGACGCCTGGGATGGCTTGTTGACCGCAGCCAGGAAAGCCGGCTTGCCAATCGAGGCCCTGCATCATGCCGGGCTGGTCGTAAGCAACGAAGCGGGAAAAAGTTACGATCGTTTTCGCAATCGCCTGATCTTCCCGATCATGGACCCGCTGGGCCGGCCGATCGCCTTCGGTGGACGCACCCTGGGGGACGACCCCGCCAAGTACCTCAACTCGCCCGAGACGGTTCTGTTCAGCAAGTCGCGGGTGCTATACGGTCTGAACTGGGCCCGCAGCGCGATCCAGGCTGAAGACGCGGCTATCATCGTGGAAGGCTACCTGGACGCGGTCATGCTGAGCCAGTTCGGCATTCAGAACGTGGTGGCAACGCTCGGGACGGCGTTGTCCGACGCCCAGGTCAAGCTGCTCCAGCCCCTGGCTGGCACGCTCTACCTTTGCTTCGATGCCGATAACGCGGGGCTCAAAGCGGCCAACCGCGCGGTGGAGGTCGCGCTCTCCAGCCGTTGTCAGACCCGGGTGGTACGTTTGCCTGCGGGGCAGGATCCGGCGGATTACGTTTTGAATGCGGGGCCGGACGGTTTTCGGACCCACTTGCAGCGTGCGGTGGACGCGCTAGAATTCAAGTGGGCACAGACAGTTAGCGGTTTCGCGGCCGGTGATTGGCGGGGACGTAGGACGGCCATTGAGGAGTTTATACGTTTCGTGGCCGCAGCCGCAGCCTGCGGTGGCGTCGACCCGATCCAGCAAGACCTGCTGATCGGGCGGTTGAGCGAGCTGCTGGGCGTTCCGCCGGAAGAGGTGTTCGAGCTGCTTACCGCGCAGAAACGTCTGGTGCGGCGCCCGTCGGCCGGCCCATCACTAAACGGCGGCCCAGTCTCATCTTATGAGACCACCCTACGTGGACTGTCTGCCGGCCTGGTCACCGCGATGGAAACGGTTCTCGGACTTCTGATTCAGGCACCCGCGTGCTGGCAGTGGGCCGACCCGACGGTTCAAGCCGGCGCGGAACGTTCTGAGACTTGGCGAGAGCTATACGGACTGTTGCTTGAACTTCGCGGAGAGGTTGGTGAATACTCATTGGGCGACGTGATTGCGCGTTGCGAGCGGGGCGCCCTGTGCGAGTTGGTCGACCGGGTGCGTGCCCGGTCGGAGGGTTTGGAGCCGGGTGAGGCCGCGTTCTCGGTGGCTCGGCAGCGGCTGGCCTCCGAGTTGGACTTATTGAGGCTTGGGCAGCTCCGGGACGGTCTGCGGACCTCCGGAGGCGAGGACGAGGCGACCTTCCGCTTACTGTGCGAGGCGGCCCGAAAGCGGGACTCGCTGCTGTCGCCCGATCGACGCCGGGGCGTGCCCTATACGCCGGCATCCTGATCGGGGCCGTGATGATGGACCCCAGCGCGTCCATAGCAGCCGGCTTGGCCGGCGGCCGACGGGAGTGGGAAATGCGGACGGTGCTGCGACCAGCCAGCGCCGACCAGGTAGTGGACGGAGATTGCCGATGGCAGCAGTTCAGCCTGACATCGATCCGATCGAACAGTGCGTCAACGAGCTGATTGAGAAGGGCAAAGCTCGTAAGTATCTGACGTGGGAGGAGCTCAACGAGAGTCTGCCTGACGAGGCGATCTCCCCGGAGAAGCTGGAGAGCGTGCTCAATCGCATCGAGCACAGCGGCATCCAGATGATCGACGAGATCGAGGCGGACAAGCTCCGGGACGCCGAACGCAAACGCGGCACCACTCTAGAGGGCATCGAACCGCTGGATGAGATCGTCGACGTCGATCTGGCCGATGCCACAGCGCGCCGGGTGGACGATCCGGTGCGAATGTACCTCACCCAGATGGGCGAGATCCCGCTGCTCACCCGCGACCAGGAAATCGGGCTGGCCAAGAAGATTGAGCTGACCCGGATGGCCTTTCGGCGACGCGTGCTGGAGAACGACTACTGCATGGCCCAGACCGTCGAAACCATGCAGGCGGTGGCTGATGGCCGGATGCCTTTTGACCGCACCATGAAGATCTCCACCACCGAGAGCATGGCTAAGAGCACGATCATCAAGCGGTTGCCGGCCAACTTGGCCACCGTGCAGAAGCTGCTGGAATTGAACCGCGCCGACTGGAGCCTGGTTCGCGACAGCCGGGCGCCGGCGGCCGCCCGCAAAGCCGCCCAGGAGCGGATCAATCAGCGCCGTCGTCGGGCGGTCACGCTCCTGGAGGAGCTTTCCCTCCGCACCAGCCGCATCACCCCCATGATGCGCAAGCTGGCCTCAATATGCCAGAAAATGGAGGCCTTGCAGGAAGAGCTGAAGACCCGCGGAAAATCGCTGCTGCCGGAAGAGGCCGCGGCCATGAAGGAAGAGCTCTCCGGGCTGATTGACCTGGTGATGGAGACCCCGGAGGACCTGCGCTGGCGGATCAACGAGGCTCAAAAGGTCTTCGGGGAGTATGAGGACGCCAAGCGGAAACTGGCCGGCGGGAATCTGCGGCTGGTGGTTTCCATCGCCAAGAAGTACCGCAACCGCGGCCTGAGCTTCCTGGACATCATTCAGGAAGGCAACACCGGTCTGATGCGGGCGGTGGACAAATACGAATATCGGCGGGGCTACAAGTTCAGCACCTATGCCACCTGGTGGATTCGTCAGGCCATCACCCGGGCGATCGCCGACCACGCTCGCACCATCCGCATCCCGGTCCACATGATCGAGACCATGAGCAAGCTGCGCAACATCAGCAAGCGGCTGCTTCAGGAGCTGCGGCGCGAGCCGACCATCGAGGAGATTGCCCGCGAGGCCAAGATGCCGGTCTCCGAGGCCCGCCGGGTGATGAAAATCAGCCGCCATCCCATCTCGCTGGACCGGCCGGTGGGCGAAAGCGAAGATTCCTACTTCGGCGACTTCATCGAAGATGAGAAGGCCGAGTCCCCGGCCGTCAGCGCCAGCAGCGACATGCTCAAAGATCGCATCGAGGCGGTGCTCAAGACCCTCACCTACCGGGAGCGGGAGATCATCAAGCTCCGCTACGGCATCGGCGACGGATATACCTACACGCTCGAGGAAGTCGGCCGAATCTTCAAAGTGACCCGGGAACGCGTCCGACAGGTCGAGGCCAAGGCCATCCGCAAGTTGCAGCATCCGGTGCGGGCCCGCAAGCTCGAGGGCTTCCTGGAAGCCATGCGTAGCAGCAGCTCGCCGACCGCGGGACCCGAGTGATCCGGCCGGTCTGACCGCGGGAAGCGGGCCCCGACCGGCGGCGCGGACTTTCCGGCTCAGCCATCGGTGCGATTCAGGTCGTCGGCTGGTGCCATCGGTACATGCTCCAGGCTCTCCGCCCGATTCAGCCTTCCGCCCTGCCCGCCCTGCTCTTCCTGATCTTCCTCCCGCTTTTCCTTCTTTTCCCTCCCAAGCGAACGAGCCTGTTTTTCCTCGGATGCAGCGCCGGCCTGCTGATTTTGGTTGCTGGACCGCTGCTGGCGGCCGGACTGCTGGCCGCCATCCTCCTGGGCTACGGACTGGCCGAAGCGGTGGCCCGGATCCAGCGTTGGCGCGGGGCGACTCTCTTTGGCGCGGTGCTGGCTTGCCATGCCGGCTATTTCGCCTGCTTCTACCTGCCCGCCGTGGCCGACTTCGGAACCTCGACCATCCGTCCCAGCGATCGGGCCGGCGTCTTCGTCCTTTTCAGCGGCATCGGCCTGACTTTCTTCCGACTGCTCAGCTACCTCGTCGATCGAACCCGCCCCGGCCAGACCAGAATGCCGCTGGCCGACTACCTGGCCTACATGCTCTATTTCCCGCAGTTTCGACACGGCCCCATCGAGCGCGGCTACAGTTTCATCTCCCACCTTCGACAGGCGAGGACCAATTGGAGCTGGCAGGACGCGGCCCGCGGTCTGGTCCGGTCCGGCGTGGGTATCGGCGGGCTGGCGCTCGCCTCCGCCCTGGCCAGCGCCTTCGCCGACTCACTCCCGGACCACCTGCGCCGATATCCGCTGGCCGCCTACTCCCGTCCCGAAGACCTGTCCACGCCGCAGCTCTTGCTGCTGATCCATCTGCCTGGCCTGGTGCTTTACCTGTCGGAAAGCAGCTTCGCCAGCATTCAACTGGGCGTGTCCCGGGTGTTCGGCGTGCGGGGGTCCGAGAATTTCCACTTTCCATTGCTGGCAGCCAGCCCGCGCGACCTGTGGCGGCGTTGGAACGTCACTCTTTCACTCTGGCTGCGCGACTACGTGTACATCCCATTGGGCGGGGCCCGGCGTCACAAGTACCTGAACGTCGGGCTCACCTTCGTCTACTGCGGCCTGCTTCACGGTCTTCAGCCGCGGTGCCTGGCCTGGGGGCTGTGGGCCGGTCTTACGATGGCCGCGTATCTGTGGATTCGCGACCTGTGCATTGGCAGACGGCGGCCGGCCGCCTGGCCAGGACAAACCGGCCCAATGCGTGCCCTGGCCGCAGTGGTGGCACGGGCGGCAACGTTCCACTGGTTCTGCATCGGCGTGACCATCATCATGGATCCGGCTGGCTGCGGTTGGCCGGTGCTGCGACAATACGCTCGAGCGCTGGCCGCACTGATCGGACCGTGAACGGCTGCGATCCCCGCCCGCTCCGCGCCCGCCATCGGCGTTTTCCGGGCCCCAAGGGCACTCCCGCGCCGCGGCGGGCGGCGCTCGGACCCGGCTCGTCGGTGGTGCCAGCCCCCGCACGGAGCGAATATCAGCTCAACACCTTGCGCAGACGCTCCAACGCCCAGTCCAGCTCGTCCCGGGTGATGCACAGCGGCGGCGCCAGCCGCATGGTCTGAGCATGGGTGTCTTTGCACAGCACGCCCAGCTCCATCAGCTCCTCGCAGTACTTCCGGGCAGTGCCGGCCTGCGGATGAAACTCGATCCCCACCCACAGCCCCCGAGCCCGAATCTCCTTTACCTTGTCGGTCCGGATTTCGCACAGTCGCTGGTGCAGGTACTGACCCAGTTGCCGGGCGTTCTCCTGGTATTTGCCGGTACGCAGGATCTCAATCACCTTCCGGGCGATGGCGCAAGCCAACGGATTGCCGCCGAAGGTGCTCCCATGGCTGCCCGGCGAAAACACCCCCAGAATCTGACGCGAGGAAACCACCGCCGAGATCGGCATTATCCCCCCGCCCAGGGCCTTGCCCAGCACATATAGGTCCGGTTTCACCCCCTCATGCTGGCAGGCGAACGTGTAACCCGTGCGGCCCAACCCAGACTGAATCTCGTCCGCGATCAGCAGGATGTTCTCCCGGCTGCACAGCTCGCGAACTTGCCGCAAATACCCTTCCGGCGGAATGATGATCCCGGCTTCTCCCTGAATCGGCTCCACCAGGAACGCGACCGTATCGGAGTCCACCGCCCGGTCCAAGGCTTCGATGCTCCCGTATTCGATCACTTCGAACCCCGGCGTGAAGGGCCCGAAACCTTCCCGGGCCACCGGGTCCGTGCTGAAGCTCACGATGGTCGTGGTGCGACCGTGGAAGTTGTTCTGGCAAACTATGATCTTGGCCCGCTCCTCGGGCACTCCTTTGCAATGGTAGCCCCAGCGCCGCGCGGTCTTGATCGCGGTCTCCACCCCCTCCGCCCCCGTGTTCATCGGCAGAACCATCTCCATTCCGCACAGGTCGGCCAGCTCCTGACACAGCGGGCCAAGCTGATCATTGTGAAATGCTCGGGAAGTGAGCGTGACCCGTTCGAGCTGGGCCCGGGCCGCCGCCAGCAGCTCCGGGTTGCGGTGCCCGAAGTTCACCGCCGAGTAAGCGGCTAGCATGTCCATGTATCGCTTGCCGTCCACGTCTTCCACCCAAACCCCTTCCGCCTTGGCCACCACCACCGGAAGCGGGTGATAGTTGTGGGCCGCGTATCGCTCCACCAGTTCGATATGGGCTGCCGTGTCCGGCTGCCCGGCTCGGTCCTTGTCGATAAGCACAGTAGCCATCAAGCCGTCCTCTGTAATCCTGGCCGACCTATCTTGCGCGTCGGCCGCATTCTGCTGCCTGTAACGCTGACACCCTGTGGCTGCCCCCACCCGCGAGGTGGCACGACCTGCGCCGCCATCATGGCCAGTATACCCCGGCCCGGACCGCCCTTCCAGAGCGGACCGGCCCCACCCCCAACCGCCTGCCCCGGCGACAGCGACCCATCCCACTGTAACGCCCGCTCCCAAACCTCAGCGGCAGCCGGGATTCTTTCCGACCGGGACGCTATCATCCGCATCGTGGACGACCCCAGCCCCGCTCATCTCGGCCCTTACCTGGTCGGTCGCGGCCATCCGCTGCTGCTCATAGCCGGCCCCTGCGTGATCGAGTCCGAGTCCCACTCGCTGAAGCTGGCCGAGCAAATCTCCTCCATCGCCCGGCGTCTGGGCCTGCCCTACGTCTTCAAGGCCAGCTACGACAAGGCCAACCGCACCAGCCTGTATTCGTTCCGTGGCCCCGGACTGGAGGCCGGACTGGCGATTCTGGACAAGGTGCGCCAGTCGGTCGGGGTCCCGGTCCTGTCCGATGTGCATGATCCGACTCAAGCCCAGGTTGCCGGCCGAGTGCTGGATTGCGTCCAGGTGCCCGCGTTCCTGTGCCGCCAGACCGACCTGCTGGTCGCCTGTGCCCGGACCGGGCGGTGCGTGAACCTCAAGAAAGGGCAGTTCCTGGCCCCCGAGAAGATGAAGCTCGCGGTCGACAAGGTCCGCCAGAGCGGCAACCCCAACGTGTTGGTCACCGATCGCGGCACCTTCTTCGGCTATGAGCGACTGGTCAATGACCTGACCGGACTCCAGGTCATGCGTCAGTTCGCCCCGGTGGTCTTCGACGCCACGCACTCGGTGCAGTATCCAGGTGGCGGCGGAGAGGTCACCGGGGGAAGGCGCGAGTTCATCCCGCTGCTGGCCCGGGCCGCTGTCGCCGCCGGCATCGACGCTCTGTTCATGGAAGTCCACGACGACCCGCCCCATGCCAAAAGCGACGCGGCCACCGTCTGGCCCCTGGATCACCTCGAAACCCTTCTGACCAGCCTGCTGCGAATTCGGCAGGCCGCAGAACAGCCCTGACCCGGCCCATGCCCCCGGCTGGCGTCTGGCCGGGCGAAACGGTGCTGGCTCCGCGCCCGCCCGGAAGTTTTCGGACCAGCCCCCAGGCCGGACTCAGTGTCCGACAGGCCGAACAGCCGCGGGCCCGGCCTTCCCGGCGGCAAGCCGGGTGGCCCATCTTTCCGATAAGTTCCCAGGACTGACCCCCCGATTCCGGTTCCGCCCCGCGGCTGCGTAGTCGACCGGCGACCGGAAATTGCCAGGCTGGCCCCGGATGGGCGACGTCCTCGACCAAAGCGAAATCGACGCCCTGCTGGCCTCGGTGGCCGAGGAGGCCGGTGCCGAAGGGCCTCTGCTGGGTTCGGCGGCCGCGACCATCGCGCCCGCCGCCCCGGCCCGGCCGGCAGCGGCCGCCTTCGTGCGGGCCGACGCCAGCGCCTACGACTTCAAACGGCCGGAGCGGGTTAGCAAGGACCACATCCGGGCCCTGGCCTCCATCCACGACGGCTTTGCGCGCAATTTCGGCGCTACCCTCTCCGGGTTTCTCCGCACCATAATCGACGTGCGCGTGGTGGGCGTCGAGCAGCTCACCTACAGCGAGTTCATCCACTCCCTGCCCAACCCCACCTGCTTTCTGATCATTCAGGCGCCCCCCCTGGAAGGTCAGATGTGCATGGAGATCAGTCCCCTGATCGTCTACCCGATCATCGACCGCCTGCTGGGTGGCTCCAGCTCCGACATGTTCATCCCGCAGCGCCCGTTGACCGCCATCGAATGGCGGATCATGCGAAGAGTGGTCAACCGGGCCCTGGAACACCTGGGCGACGTGTGGCGGAACCTGGTCGAGGCCAAGTTCGAAATCGTGGACACCGAAAGCAACCCGCAACTGGTCCACATCGTCGCCCCCAGCGAAGTGGTGGTCTTCATCACTTTCGAGATCAAGATGGGATCCTGCGCCGGGACCATGAGCATTTGCATCCCCTTCAACACCATCGAGTCGGTGCTCAGCAAGCTCACCACTCAGTCCTGGTTCGGCTACACCCGCAAGGCGGTCAGCGAGGTCCACCGCAAACGCATCATCCGCAACCTGATTAAGTCCAGAGTCCGCCTGACTGCGTACCTGGGCCGGGCCGCGATCCGGCTCAGCGAGCTGCGAGCCCTGCGCCCCGGCGACCTGATCCTGCTGGACAAGCCGGTCGACCGGGAGCTGGTGATCCAGATCGAGGGACGCAACAAGTATGCCGGCCTGGCCGGGCAGCTCCGCGGCCGACGGGCAATCCGGATTACCCGTCGAGCGGAAACCGACGAAACGCTCTGACCTGCCCGCATCGACTCCGGACGGCCGCCCAGCCGTCGACCGCCCAACCGGCGCGTGGGTTGCGGCCGCGCGCGCCGCGCTCTCGCTGAAGCACTCGGGGCGGGATGACAGAACCCTGGGGCTTCAGGAACCCTGACGGGCACGGCCCGCGTCTTCGTGGGCTATCCCCAGAATCAGGGCAACCCCCACGCTCAGGACCGTCACGACCGTCTCTTCGCTGAGCATCAGCCCCGCCTGGGCCGCGTAAGCCACGAGCACCGTAGCGATCGCTACCTGAACCTTGCGACTGCGAAGTGGCCATAGCCAGCGCTGCCAGGTCCCCGACCCGCCGGAAAGGTTGTGCCCCGCACTCTCTGCCATGGTCTGCCCTCCGAGAAAAAAAACGGGCGGCCAGCCGCCCTCGCGGATTCCAACCACGCCCTGCCCACCAACCTGACGGGTTACTCCCGGGCCTGGTCGGCGGCCTGGCGGCCGGCCTCAGCCGCCAGCGCCTGACGGATGCGGTCGCCCCGGGCCGCGATCGACTTGTAAAGCAGATCTACGACCGATTGATCCCCCACCAACTTGGCGTCCACTCCGACCGTCCGCAAAGCCCGGGCCCGCTCGTTCTGCACCGCCCAGAACTCGATCAGGTCCCGATCGTTCCAGACCTCGCCGGCCGCGACCTGCTGAGCATCGGAAAGCTCGCGTCCGCCTTCGTTCAGCCGGCGGAGCAGGTCCCGGTAAAGCAGTACCCGCAGCGCCTGGTGCTGCTGCTCGAACACCGCCTGCTGGATTTCGTCAGCTCGTCTTTGGGTTTCGATGGCCAGCCGGGTCGATTCGCGCGTACACCCGGTTACCAGCCCGGCCGCCAGCAGGATCAGACCGCCGGACCGAGCCGACCCACGACCTGGTCGCCGACCCGGATGGTTCACAGTGCACCCCCCAGGATGGCCAGGAGTTTGAGCCCGGCCAGCAGACCGTCGATCCACTTCTCGGCCGCCATCGCTTCGGACATTTCGCGTGCGGTTTGGCGCAGCTCGTCATGCGAGATCCACCCGCCGGCCGGAGTTTGTCTGGGCAGTCCGGCCTGTCGGTAGTCTTGCGGGGGCGGAGTTCGAGTTTGGGCGGCGCGCTGCGACTCGATCAGCAGCGCGTCGATGACCTGACGGGCCGCGGTCACAAATGCCCGCGCCGTGTTGACATCTATGTTCTTGGCCAGCTTTAGCAGGTCCATAGCCAGCTCCCGGTCCGGTTAGAGTCACTCTACTACTTCGTACCACAGTGTGATGCTGTACTCGCTGGCCGTAACCTGGTAAGCGCTGGAAAAACCCAGCGCCTTTCCGCGCCCGGTGGTCAGCGCGCCGGCCCGGCCCAGGTGGAGGTGCAGGCCGGTGCCTGCGCTGACATGGGTGAACGGAAGCAGGACCACCGGATCCGGCCCAGGATCCGAAACCAGCATCACCTTCAGACTACCCCAGGTAGTGAACAGCAGTCTGACCACCCGGATGATCTTCCCGGGTTGAGCCGGCACCAGCTCCATGTTGGTCTGGGCCGAACTGTACGTCCCGTAGGCCATTGCCATCGTTTCTTCTCCGTCCTGCACGCTCCGGCCGGCCCCTAACCCACCCGCCGGCGGCCGCCGGCCCGGCATCGCCCGCGGCTGATGTACGACCCATTTGAACGGATGCTCATCCAGCGCCACCCCCCGGGCCGGTTCTTCCTCGGTCAAGATTCGCAGTCGCCACGGCTCCTGCGGGTCGCTTATCAGCCGACCGTAAGGCACCGGCACCAGGTCCACCAGTTTCCCCACCTCCCACACCAGCTCGACCACCGCGATCCCGTATCCGATGGCATTGGCCAGGTGGCTCAGCGCCTGGCGAAAACCGTCCAGCCGATCCAGAGTGCTGCGACAGAAGTCCGCCGCCCGCTGGGCGACCTCCCTCCCCACCCCACCGCCAGCCGCCTGGGGCCCGACGGCGATCTCCCAATCCAGGCCAGTCAGTGCCAGCCGCCGCGTGTTCTCGACCGCGGCCAGCCGCGGCCACTTCTGGAGCATTTCGGCAAACAGCTCGAACTGGGCCTGCGGTGCCCCCGCATCCGCCGCCTGGAGATAGGCCAGCAGGCGGGAGGGCGTCAGCCCCACGCTCGGATAGCTGTGCTGACTGTCTTGACGCCACCAACGCACCACCCGATCGGAAACCGGCCGCCGTCTCGGACCCGTCGGGAGGAGGGAACCCAAGGCCCGAAGGACGGCGACCAGGTTTCGGCCAGTCTTACCCACGCCGGTGTCTCCTGGGCGGCCGCCGCTCTGACACGGATGGCCGCCCATAAAGCCTAACTGGAAATCCTAGCAAGTCTAGCACAGGGCTTTTGGCTGACGGATCCTGATGCCAACTGACGCCACCTGCGCTGCTTTCCGCCCCTTTGCCGCTCACATCATCCCACCTGGTCACACTTTGCCTTCGGCCGCCAGCCGGAATACACTAGGGTTGGTTGCTGGGGGCGGCCTGCCGCGGCGGGCATGAGATCCGGGTACGATCGACCCGGAGACCCTTCGAACCTGATCAGTATCGGCTCGCGCGCCCGACCGCTCCGGGCCGCAACCGGCTGCGTAGGAAAGCGACGAATGCGTGCCCCCCGCGGATCTGCCGCCTGCTTTCTCGAGGTTGATCGATGACCCAGCTCCAAGCCGCCCGCCAGGGCCTGATCACGCCCCAGATGCGCCGCGTCGCCGTTCGCGAGAACGTCAGCCCCGATTTCATCCGTGACCAGGTCGCCGCCGGACGAATCGTCATCCCAGCCAACCTGCGCCACCTGGCTGGAAGCGCCGGGCAGGCCCCCCACTCGGCCCCCAGCCCTCACCACCCCGATCCCGGCTCACCGGCCGCTTCGCCCCTGGCTGGTCACCCGGGCTTCACCGCCGCCAGTGCTCTGTGGGTCAATCAGACCGTGGCCCAGCGGCGTCGCTGGCTGGACGACCCCGACTACCTGCGCGGCCAGCCGGCCCCGCGACGTCTGGACCCGGTCGGGATCGGCCGTTCGCTGACTACCAAGATCAACGCTAACCTCGGCACCTCCCCGCTCTCCAGCGACCTGCCCACCGAGCTGAACAAGTTGCGCCTGGCTCTGCTCTACGGGGCCGACACAGTCATGGACCTGTCCACCGGCGGCGACCTGGACGCCTGCCGACAGGCCATTATTGATCACAGCCCCGCCCCGGTCGGTACCGTCCCAATCTACAGCATGATCGTTGCTCGCCCGGTCGAGGAACTCGACCACCAGACCATCCTCAAGACCATCGAGCGACAGGCCCAGCAGGGGGTCGACTTCTTCACCATCCATGCCGGCATCCTGAAGGAACATCTGCCGTTGGTCAGTCGTCGCAGGCAGGGCCTGGTAAGTCGCGGGGGGTGCCTCCTGGCCAAGTGGATGCTCTACCACAATCGCCAGAACCCTATGTATGATCTCTTCGATGACATCAGCGCCATCATGCGGGAGTACGATGTGACTTACTCCCTGGGCGACGGCATCCGACCGGGATCCCTGGCCGACGCCAGCGACCCGGCTCAACTGGCCGAACTCCACGTCCTAGGCGAGTTGGTGCAGCGGGCTCGCCAGGCCGGCGTGCAGGTCATGGTCGAGGGCCCCGGTCACATCCCCCTCAACGAGGTCGCCTTCAACATAGAAACTCAGCGTCGCATCTGCGACGACGCCCCCTTCTACGTCCTGGGCCCCGTGGTCACCGACGTCTTCCCCGGCTATGACCATATCACCAGCGCCATCGGGGCCGCCGAGGCTGCCCGGGCCGGTGCCGCCCTGCTCTGCTATGTTACGCCCACCGAACATGTCAGCCTCCCCGGACCCGAAGATGTCAAAGCCGGCTGCGTCGCCTACAAGATTGCGGCTCATGCCGGCGATGTGGCGCGTGGCGTTCCCGGCGCGCGGCAATGGGATGACGACATGGCCGCGGCCAGGGCCGCCCTGGATTGGAGACGGCAGTTCGAGCTGGCTTTCGACGGCGAGGTCGCCTGCAAGCTGCGCGACCAGTCATTGCCGGCCGACGCCGACTACTGCTCCATGTGCGGTCGCGAGTGGTGCAGCCAGCGAATCAGCCGCGAAATCCACCGCACCATCCCCACCGCCCCCGCCGATTGATCGGGTTCCGATTTCGCGCCCAGGACGCCGGTAGTTGTGCCGCAAACCGCACTTCGCCCCGCCGGGGTGCCACGCCGCTTCGTGCCCGGGCCCCGACGGTTTTGCCGGGGACCGCGCCCGGTTGCTGGCTGACCTGCGCCGTGGCGCGGTGCGCTCCTTCCGCACCGGCTGTTGACGCATCGCTCCAGTGGCACCGGCACCCTCAGTATGCGGTCATCGATCCCGCGGTGCGCCAGTCGGCATATGGCTGGGGATCTCCGGGGTGCGGCGGGCGCCACACCCGCCATTCTTGTCAAGCAGTTGTGCCGGACCGCCTGGCCCCCGCCCTGTGGCTCCGGCCCGACCGTCCGCTGGTGGCGGCTCCGGGACCCGAGAGCAGGTGGTTATTTTTGCTAGCTGGCCGGCGAGCAACCCCTTGCTGCCAGCAGTTCTGCCAGCTTCTGCTGCGACGCTGCCCGGACCCGGTCGTGCAGGCTCTCCCCGTGGCTGTCCATGGTTACCACGCAGGGGAAATCTTCGACCCGGATTTGCCAGAAGGCCTCGGGCACGCCGAACTCTAGCTTGTGCACGTCCAGCACTTCCTTGACGCTATCGGCGATGAGGGTGGCAGCGCCGCCGACCGCGTGCAGATAGACCGCCCCGTACTGCCGGCAGGCTTCCAGGGTCCGCTGCCCCATGCCGCCTTTGCCGATGATGCCCCGCAGGCCGAAGTGCTTGATGACGTCGGCCTGGTATGGTTCCTCGCGGATGCTGGTAGTCGGGCCGGCGGCGACGAACTCGTACTTGCCATCCGGCCGCTTGCGGACCACCGGCCCGCAGTGGTAGATCACGCCGCCGGCCAGCCTTTTTCTCAGGATTTCGTACAAAGGCCGCTCACTCTCGGGGCAGGAGCCCTTGATGAAGTTCTCTTTCATGTACTTATGGGCCGCGTCGCGACCAGTGAACACTACGCCCGTCAGCAGCACCTGATCGCCAATGTGCAACCGACGCACGTCCTGCTCGCCAATCGGAATAGTCAGCCGGATAAACATTGATCAACCCTCAGCTTGAGGCGGTCAGACCCCACAACCCGAAAAGCCGTCGGCCCCGACTGGTCGCCGGCTTCCCACCAGCGGCATCTTTCTCGCTTCATCGACCACTGTCAGCCTTGCACGTCCTGCCATTGCGGTTCGATTATCGTCGCCTTGCCGTTTTCGACGGTCATCATCTTTCGGCGGTCTGCCCAGCACATGTAGGCGATGGACACGAAGAACGAGGCTGGCAGGCGATGCAGCTCGGCCATTTTCACGCCCAGAACAGTGGTCTTGCCGCCGAAGCCCATCGGCCCGATCCCGAGCTGGTTGATCTCGCGGTGCAGTTGTTTTTCCAGCTTATCCAGGGTTGGATCGGGGTTCCTGTCCCCCAATGGACGGAAAAGCTGTTCCTTCGCTTTGATCATGCCGGAGGCCCGGTCGCCGCCGATCCCCACCCCCAGCACTCCCGGCGCGCACCCGAAACCCTGGGCCCGATAGGCCGCGTCCAGAACCGCTTTGCGTACCCCCGCTAGATCCCGGCTGGCCTCGAATTCCTCAGATGGGATACTGTACTGGCACCCGCAGTTCTCCGACCCGCCCCCCTTGAGGATCAATCCCACCCGCAGATGCGCCTGGTCCCACTCCTCAAAGTGCAGGGTCGGGAAATCGATCCCGGTATTGTCCCCGCTGTTCTTGCCGGACAGGGCGCCGACGGCGTTCGGCCGCAGGTATGCCCGCTCGGTAGCCACCCGGACCGCACGGTGCACCTGCTCACGCAGCCTGCGCTGGGACCAACCCTCCGGGTGCCACAGGTAGAAGATCGGCGTGCCGGTGTCCTGGCAGATCGGCCGCCCGCTGGCCCGCGACAGACGGACGTTCTCCAGGATCGTCTGGAGCGCCCCCTCAGCCGCAGAACCCGGGGCTTCCTGCCGGCGGGCTTCTTCCAGAGCCTGCTCAACGTCCGGCGACAGATCAGTCGAAGTGGACCGGATCAGCTCCACTATGTTTTCAGTGATATCCTGCATCATCGCCTCGCGCTCGGGCAAGTACAGCTTACTCCACGCCTGTCCGTACCATTATGCGACCGCGCCGATTCGGGTCAACCAGCTTCCCACGCCGAGCGACCGCAGGCCGAGGCCCAGGCACCGTCGCCGCCTGCATGGGCCCGGACCCTGCCGCGGGCGCAACGCCGGTTGCGCGCCGGAATCATCCTCCACCATGCGCGCCTGCGTCGCCCGCCCACCCGGGCCACGGAGCCGCCTAAGTTCGAAACGTCGTCACGCTCCGGCCTCGGTTCGGTTCGCCGCTTACGCCTCGGGCTCCGAGTCGTCGCGCTTTCAACCAGTCCGTAACGATGGCGGTCGGGCTTGTCACACGGTCAGAGGTTCGACAAGCGTTTGGGCCCGGCTTTGCAGACCTCCTCGGGGCAACCGCTGGCGTAGAGCTTGAAGTTCTCGATGAATCGGGCTGCCAAGGCGTCGTACTTCTTCCAGTACTCGTCTTTATTGGCCCAGGTGTTGGCGGGATCCAGGACCTCCGGCGGTACGTCCGGGCAGGCGGTGGGAACCTCGAAGCCGAACAGCTTGTCTTTGCGGTACTTCACGTCGCTGAGTTTGCCCTCCAGGGCCGCGCTCAGCAGGCTTCGCGTGTGGTGGATGCTGATCCGTTTGCCGACCCCGAACGGGCCGCCGGTCCAGCCGGTGTTGACCAGCCAGCAGGTCACGCCGTGCTTGGCCATCTTATTGCGCAGTAGGTCGGCGTACTTGAAGGGGTGATGGACCATGAACGGGGCGCCAAAGCAGGCGCTGAAGGTGATCTGCGGCTGCACGCCCAGGCCGATCTCGGTCCCGGCGATCTTGGAGGTATAGCCGCTGATGAAATGATACATGGCTTGCTGCGGGCTCAACCGGGATATGGGCGGCAGCACGCCGGAGGCGTCGCAGGTCAGGAAGATGACGTTCTTGGGATGAGTGCAGGTCATCTTCTCGTCCACGACGTTGGGGATGAACTCCAGCGGATACGAAGCCCGGGTATTCTCGGTGATCCGGTCGTCATTCAGGTCGATCTTGCGGGTGGTCAGATCGTAGATCACGTTTTCCAGGATGGTGCCGAAGCGGCTGGTGCAGGCGTAGATCTGCGGCTCGTGCTCGGCCGAGAGCCGGATCACCTTGGCGTAGCAGCCGCCCTCGAAATTGAAAATTCCCTCGTCGCTCCAGCCGTGCTCGTCGTCGCCGATCAGTCGCCGCTTGGGGTCGGCCGAGAGGCTGGTCTTGCCGGTGCCGGAGAGTCCGAAAAACAGAGCCACATCTCCGCCGGCCCCGACGTTGGCCGAGCAGTGCATGGCCAGCACCCCCTCATTGGGCAGCAGGAAGTTCAGGATGGTGAATACGCTCTTCTTGATCTCGCCGGCATAAGCGCTGTTGCAGATGACGGCCAGCCGCTGAGCGAAGTTGATCAGGATGGCGGTCTCAGTGCGGGTGCCGTCGATCCGCGGGTCGCATTTGAAGGCGGGCAAGGCCAGGATGGTGAAGTCCGGCACATGCTGGCGGGCCTCCGCCTGGCTCGCGACCGACAGGAACATGTTGCGCGCAAAGAGGCTGTGCCAGGCTCGCTCGGTTATCACCCGGATGGGCAGGCGGTGAGCGGGGTCCGCCCCGGCATAACCGTCCTGCACGAACAGCTCCTTTCCATAGAGGTAGGCCTGGATGCGAGTCAGCAGCGTGTTGAACTTGTCCAGGCTGAAGGGACGGTTGTATTCGCCCCACCAGATCTGGCCTTCGGTGGAGTCTTCCCGAACGATGAACTTGTCGCCGGCGGCCCGGGCGGTGTGCTGGCCGGTCTCGACCACCAGCGCGCCCCCCGTGGTGAGATGTCCCTCATTGCGGAAGATCGCCTCTTCATACAGGGCGCTGACCGGCAGATTCCAGAATACCCGCTTCAGATAGGCCAGCCCGAGGTTGTGAAGCCCATGCTCACTGGCCCAGTCGCCAGCCTGCTTGGTCGCGGGGGTGTCGAATTCCAGGTATTTCATGAGCAGCTCCGTTTTCCGGTCGCGGCCGGGCCTGCAACCCCCCCTCGGCTTGAGACTGGTCGGTCACCGCCACCGACGGGGGTTGGCTCACCAGTCGCGGACCAGTTTGCGGTTTCCAATGTACAGCTCGTTCGGCGCTTCGGGGTCCAGCACCCACTTCATCCGCTCGATGCCCTCGGTGATGTCCTTGACCGTGCCGCAGAAGCTGATGCGCAAGTAGCCGTCCATCCCGAACTCGACTCCGGGCATCACCAGCACCCGAACCTTCTCCAGCAGGAGCTGAGCCAGCTTCTGCGAGCTCTTGTTATAGGCGCTGAAGTCCGCGAAGCAGTAGAAAGTACCGTCCGGTTTGTGCACCTTGACGCCCCGGAAGGTCTTCAGCCGGTCGACCAGCACGTTGCGATTGTTCTCCAGCGTCACCCGCAGGCTCTCCACGCTGGATTGCACTCCCGTCAGCGCTCCGACCGCGGCCTGCTGACACAGGACCGACGGCCCCGAAGTCTGATGACTCTGAATGTTGGTCATCACCCGGACCAGATTCCGGTTGGCGATCGCCCAGCCGATGCGGAAGCCGGTCATCGCGTACTGCTTGGACACTCCGTTGACCACGATCAGCCTGGAGTCCTCCGAGAGGTCCTTGGCGTACTTGTAGCAATTGATCGGCTGGCGACCGTCGAAGATCAGCCGATGGTAGATGTCATCCATGATCAGGTAGAGGCCGCGCTTCTCGCAGAACTCCACGATCTCGGCGATGAACTGCTCGGAGTACATCGCCCCGGTCGGATTGTTGGGACTGTTGATGATCACGGCCTTGGTATACGGGCCGACCTTCTGCTCGATGTCCGCCAGGCGGGGGTAGAAGCTCCCGTCCGAAGGGTAGACCGGCACCCCGACCGCTCCGCACAACTTGGCCATCTCCGGATAGCTCACCCAGTAGGGAGCCGGAAAGATCACTTCCTCCTGCGGATTGAGAATGGCTTGCAGGGCCACCATTATGGCCTGTTTGGCACCGCCCGAACAAATCACGTTCTCCGGCTCGACATGCCGCTCGTAGTACTCTTCGGTGTAGCGAATGACGGCTTTCTTGAGGGCGGGGATGCCGTCGGCCGGCGTGTAGCGGAGTTCGCCCGAGCCGAGCAGTGCCGAGGCAGTCACCAGCGCGTCGATGGGCGGCTTGCTCTTGGGTTCGCCCCCGCCCAGGTGAATGACCGGCTCGCCCTTGGCCCGCAGGATTGCGGCCGTTTCATTGAGTTTCAGGGTCGCCGATTCGCTGATCGATCTTCCAATCTGACTGATACTCATCGCATTGGGTTCCTAACAGCCGCCATAAGCGCCCTTTGCGGGGTCCCTGCCCCGTAAAAAACTTGATGCTAGCTCAAAAACTGTCCGCGGTCAACGCATCAGCGCTGTGACGGCTCGCTCGCCCAGTCGTGAAATCCCGCTTTGCCCACGACGACAGTCCCCGTCGCCCCCGGGACCAGCTAGCACGCAGCCACCCGAGCTTGTTCGGCGTCCGCCGGCGGGCTAAGTTAGCGGCTAAGGAACAAGCGGCTGAGGTCCGGCCGACGCGAGTCGACCCGGGTGCTGTTTGGTACGATGGGACGGGCCGTCCCGACGATGCCAGTGGGGTCATTGGTGCCCGGCCGGTCTGGAGCCGGGTTGACCATGCGCCTCCGGGAGTCTAAGCGATGATCACTGATAACTACCCGAAAACCCTCGCCCTCCGCGGCGGCGGCTTGGTGACCATCCGACTGCTGACAGCCAGTGACGAGAACCAGTTGCTGGCCTTTTTTCGGGCCTTGCCAGAGGAAGACCGGGTTTTCATGCGCGACGACGTTTGCGATCCGGCCACCGTCCATCGTTGGACCAGTCAAATCGACCTGGACAATGTGCTTCCGCTGGTCGCCCATGACGACCAGCGGCTGGTTGCCAGCGGCAGCCTTCACCTGATGCCCCACGCTTGCATGCGGCACGTCGGCGAAATCCGTTTGATCGTGGCCCGCTCGCACCGCGGTCGCGGCCTGGGCGGCCTGATGACCCGCGAACTGGTCGCCCTGGCCGAGGAGCGCGGGCTGGAGAAGCTCCAAGGCCAAGTGGTCAAGGACAACCTGAGTGCCGTAAGGATGCTGGAAGCGTTCGGCTTTAAGACCGTCGCGGTGTTGTCGGGCATGATCAAGGATCGCCATGGCTGGACACGCGACCTGGCCATTCTGGTGGCCGACGTGCCCAGTTTGACGCAGACTATGGAGGACTGGATTCAGGAGACCATGCCATCTGCCTACCGCGTACCCGGCGATGGCGCATAGACCGGTTTGATGCCACTGAAGGCGTCGATCGCCGAAGGGCTGGTAGTTGACCCGGCCAGCAGGTCGGGCGGCATCTGGCCCCGGCCGCACCCAAACTGCGACGGATCGGAATTGCAGCGGCGGGAGTGGGTTCCCGGGGTCAATGAGTTGCCAGGCCCGCCAGTCGACCGGCCTCAGGCCAGCTCAAGTGTACACGTCGGCAGCGTGGCCCGCGGTGCTCGATCTCGATCCAGCACGCCCGGTCTGGAACCGCCTGGACGACCCGGTCGGCCCATTCGACCGCGACCACCGCCGCCGGCTCCTCTAGCATCTCCTCCAGTCCCAGAGCCAGCAGCTCTGCCGAGTCGCGCAGCCGATATGCGTCGATGTGATAGAGCTTGAGTCGCCCGGCGTACTGGCGGACCAGGACGAAGGTGGGGCTGGTCACCAGGTCGTCATCCGGCAAGCCCAGGCCCGCGGCCAGGCCCTTGACGAACTGCGTCTTGCCGCTGCCCAAAGGCCCGGACAATGCCAGGCAGTCCCCGGTTCGCAAAATTTGCCCGAGGGCTTGGCCCAGGGCGAAGGTCTGGGCCGGGCTGCGGGTGGTACGAACCAGGTCGGGCTTCACCGGAAATGCTCCCAGCCGCAAGCTGCGATCGGCTCCTGTCGGCCGTCCGCCTGCTCCAGAAACAACCCCGACGGCTGGGTGACTCGTCCCAGCGGCAGCAGACCCAGGCGCCGGCACCGCTCAGGTCGCACCTCCGGCGGGACGGCGATAATCAGCTCGAAGTCTTCGCCGTCGTGCAGGGCATGCTCGCGGGCCGGCCGCCCATCCCGCTGGGCCAGCCGCAGTGCATCGGGGTGGATGGCGGCATCCAGCATGTCGGCCGGCACGACCGCCCCGCAGCCGGAGGCTTCGACAATGCGGGACAGGTCCAGGGCCAGCCC
>Ga0136652_1000375_pt1 | contig 22050 bp, 12 predicted proteins | sample ConPoolayeEmetaG_FD_94864 | JGI IMG/M metagenome (GOLD analysis project Ga0136652, IMG submission 94864) | Hot spring microbial mat communities from California, USA to study Microbial Dark Matter (Phase II) - Cone Pool mat layer E metaG... ...
AAGCATGAAAGCTACTGTCTTATGTATAAAGCAGCATGTATAACAAAAGCAGTATATATACCAGTAGATATGCTTGATGAAGTTATAGCTTTATATAAGGAATACAAAAGGCTAAAAAGAAAAATTGCTGAAATTACAAGGCTTAAATGCTTTAATGTCAAATAAAAATTAAAATTTTTCATTTAAAAAATAAAAGTGGACTATTTTTTTATGATTTAAAATTTAAAAGTGCAAACCTTATAGCTATAATCTAAAACCAAAAAGAAAGGATTTAGATTATGACTCACTTGCACAAAAAGTTTACAGACAATTAAGTAAAAGATTTGCTAAAAAGGTATGTAAAGGGTGAAATTGAAAGAAAATATATTGAGGCAATACTTGGGATAAAAAGAAGGAGGTTTTGCCAGCTATTAGAAAAATATAGAAAAGAGATCCAGATACTTTTACCATAAAATATTAAAGAAAAAAGCCAACTAGAAAAATAGGTAAAGAAGTCAAAAATAATATAATTACTGAACTAAAGTTAGAAAAAGATTTAATATTGGCATAATATAACTTCATAAAAGACTATAAATATTGCTACATAAAGGATAGCCATTCTATATTTAAAGTTTGTGAAAGGAAGAGATAGCTTCTTAAAGAAAACATTATAAGCTTACATATAAAGCTGATCCCCAAATAAAGCAAATACTTTTAGAGCTTGGGATAAGAGTAAAGTATGCACTATCTTCCCAGTCAAAAGACAAGGTTGAATGTCCCTACAGGTAGCTTCAGAATAGAATGGCTATAATCTGTACAAGAGAAGGATTGGAAGATAAACGATGGCCTAAAAGTACTTAAAGCAGAGGCAGATAGGTACAGCTTCCATCAGTTTCATTCTACCATTGGCAAGGTTCCTTACTACAGACTTAAAAGGCTAACCAAAGAGGGTAAATCTTTATTTAGGGAGTTTTCTTTACATCGCTATTCAGTGGTGCATGGTGTATATCTGTTGTGTTAATTTTTATTTAGGGAGTTTTCCTTGCCGGCTCCATATATATAAACCAAAGATATATTTGCCTTAAGAGACAAAATAATTGTAAATCCTTGCAGAAAGATATCTTTTAAAAAATTGCATTTTCCATATCAGGTTCTCCTATAGGGAGAAATAAACTTGCGAATTGTTCCAGATATAGAATCTGGTATGGCTTAAGATAAGATTATGATACAAAGATAATTTAATTGGTATCCAGGATGTTAAAAATGATGATATCAATTTACCAAATTTTAAATAAAAATATTAGTATTTTCTTTAGGACATATAATTATAATAAGAATGATAACCAGTTTTTAAAATGTTCACTTTTGAATTTTAAGGTGTGCACTTTTAAATTTTTCCTAAAATATTTAAAGCATATACTTGAATTATAAAAAAATTAAAGTATAATTAGTGCTCAAATAAAATTGATTTTTTAAAAATAGAAAAAATAAAAAACTACAGTGAAGTTATTTCTTAATAGGGAATCCGGTGAAAATCCGGAGCGGTCCCGCCACTGTGATCGGGTGTGTGCCCTTTAATTAAAGCCACTGGCAACTATGTGCTGGGAAGGCAAAGGGTAAAGTCCCGTAAGCCAGGAGACCTGCTGTTAGTTTTTTTAATATAAGCGCTCTTCGAGGAAAGAGTGGTTATTTTTCTTTTTTACCAAACCTTTTAAATTATTTCCTCTTAGAGCGATACCAATTAATATTATTAAATTTCAATTTAAAAAATGACGAATAGTGTTATTGATTTTTCTAGTAAAAAACTAAAAAAGGTTACAAAAATAAAAGAGTTTAAGAATATAAATAGTAAAATAATATATTATACAATTATAGCTTTTGTAATTCTTTTTTTATTAATATTGGTCGCATCATCTATTGGGGCTGCAAAGGTACCATTAAATGAGACCTTTAAGCTTACTCTTAACGGCATTCCTTTAATTAAGAATTTTATTGATATTAGCAATATTAGCTCCACAAATAAAACAATAATACAAAACATTAGGCTTCCTAGGGTTTTTTTATCTGTACTTGTCGGAATGGCTTTGTCTGGGGTTGGGGTTATGTACCAGGGGCTTTTTAGAAATCCTATGGCAGATCCTTATATAATTGGAGTATCTTCAGGAGCATCTCTTGCAGCTTCATTGGCAATACTTATGGGGTTCTCTAAAGGCATAGGCAGTATATCTAGCATTGTAGCAGCAGCATTTGCAGGTGCTCTTTTAAGTAGTTTTTTAGTGTTTAATTTAGCAAGGAACAGAAAAGGCTATATTAATATACTTCAACTTATACTTTCAGGTATAGCAGTTGGTGCATTATTGAATGCAGGTACATCATTTATAATGATACTTTCAAATAAGGAACAATTACAAGCAGTTGTATTTTGGATGATGGGTAGTTTCACATCATCACTATGGATAAAGGTCAAAGTTATAGGACCTATTATTATTTTAGGTCTATCTGGACTTTTTTTCTATACAAAAGATTTAAATGCTATAACTTTAGGTGAAGTTAGAGCAAAACAGCTTGGAATAAATGTTGAGTATATGAAAAATATGATAATAATTTTGTGCTCACTTGTTGTAGCTGCAGCAGTATCAGTTACAGGCATTATAGGTTTTGTCGGCTTAGTTGTGCCTCATATGTTAAGAATAATAGTAGGTCCTGACAATAGAGTACTTCTTCCAGTTTCAGCCATAGGAGGAGGAATAGTTTTACTTGTTGCTGACACTTTAGCTAGAAATATAGCTGAGCCACGAGAAATACCCGTTGGTATAATTACAGCTCTTATAGGAGCACCATTTTTTATTTACCTTTTAAAAAAAGCTAAAAATAATTATTAGGTGAGTGTAATGACAATAAATACAAACCCAGTTATAGAAGTTAAAAATTTATATTACTCTTATAATAATCAAACTAATATTATTAATGGCATTAACTTTAAAGTTAATGAAGGTGAATTTGTTGGTCTGCTTGGGCCTAATGGCGCCGGAAAAACTACACTTTTTAATATTATTTCTGGTATTTTGCCATTTTATAAAGGTTCTGTAAGTATCTTTAATAAAAACTTAAAAAAAATGAATTATAAAGAAAGAGCCAATATTATTGGGGTTGTGCCTCAAGAATCTACATCGAATTTTAACTTTAAAAATATAGATATTGTCCTCATGAGTAGAATATGTAAAAAACCTCAATTTGCAAATGAAGACCAGAATGATTACAAAATAGCTTTAAACGCAATGAAACTAACAAAGACAGATCATCTTGCAAAAAAAGGATATATGGAAATTAGCGGAGGCGAAAAACAAAGGGTAATAATCGCACAAGCAATCGCACAAGAAACAAAAATACTTCTTTTGGATGAACCTACATCAAACCTTGATATTAATTTTCAAATTGAAATAATGCAAATGATATCTAAAATAAGCAAAAATTCAAATATAACTATTGTAGGAATATTTCACGACATGAATATAGCAGCACAGTACTCTGATAGGATTATTCTTATATCAGATGGTAAAATATTTGCAGAAGGTTTACCTTCTGAAGTTTTAACACCTTATAATATAAAAAGTGTTTATAATGCAAATGTTATTGTTGAAAAAAACCCATTCACAAATAAAATCTTCATTATTCCTTATTATAATGATCACTGTTTACCTTTAAGTCCTGAGAAGAGAAAAAAAATACATGTTATAGCTGGTGGAGGTTCTGGCTCATACCTATTTAATATATTAGTTCGTGATGGCCATAAATTAAGCACTTGCATACTTAGTAGTATAGATACTGATACGCGGACTGCTTTACGTCTTGGAATAGAAATGGTAAAAAGCGATCATCACATAGCACTCGAAGAAGAATCAATTAGAAAAAACGAAGATCTTATATGTAAAAGCGATATCGTAGTAGTTGGTAGAGTACTATTTGGAGAGATTAATTATTCTAACCTTGAATCTGTTAAAAAAGCGCTAAAATTAAAAAAAGAAGTTTATTTTATAGATGGAAAAAACTTCAAAAAAAGAGATTTCACAGGTGGTAAAGCTTCACAACTTTACACGGAACTTTTAAAAATGGGTGCAAAAGAAATAGAAACTGAAGAAGAATTTGTTCTTTTCTTAAGGAATAAAGATATTTCTGTAACCAATAATAATAAAGAAACTATCAATTTGAACAATAATAAAATTTTTTTAGACGCACAGGCAATAATTAATTAATTTATTAAATATTAATTTATATTGGTTATTATTAATTAAAAAAATTTTTTGATAATAAAAAGAAAAGGAGGAAAAATTGAAAACAAAAACAATAAAAGTAGTATCTTTTTTAGTTGCTTTTATGTTGGTTATTTCAACAGCCCTATTCTCGTTTGGTTGTAAAGCAGAAACAGCTAAAACTGATACTGCTAGTGAAACAACTATTGCTCCAACAACAACTGCAGCAGAAACTACTGCAAGTGTTACTACTGAAGAAGATTTTGCAGTGCAGTATCCTATAACAATTGAAGATGATAAAGGACAACAAGAAGGCTTTGAAAACAGAAAACTCGTAATAAAAGAAGAAATTAAATCTGTTATAGCAGGTGAAAATAATTTTGCAATTTGTCTTAAAGAATTTGGGAAACTTGATGCTGTTAAAGGCATTGCATATTGGGTGCCTGAAGCAGTGCCAGAACTAGCTGATTCTCCACAAATAATAACCTCTGGTGGACTTGACTTAGAAGCTTTAATTGATATATCACCTGAGCTTATGGTTACAATTAGTGAGCCTTATTGGGAACCAGCTATTGTAAAGCAAGTTGAAGATGCAGGCATAATGATTTACTCGATTGGTATTGTAAAAAGTCTGGACCACATTAAAAAATATATTAATGATTATGGTAAAATGTTTGATTCTATGAAAATAGCTAATATGATTATTTCGGAAATGGAGGAAAAACAGAAAAAAGTAGAAGAGGCAGTAAAAAATAAAGGTTTAAAAGACGAAGAAAAACCTAAAGTTATATATTGTATGAGTATTGCAAGTGAATATGGTGATTGGGTACCTGGAGCTAATACTTTTGTTGACCAATTGATTACTGATGCTGGTGGTATAAATATTCCTGCTTCTCAAGGCATTGATGGTTGGGCAGAATACTCTGTTGAAAAATTACTAGAATCTGATCCAGATGTAATCATTGTTCCAGTTGGTAAGAACCCTGGACACGGCTTCAAGTCAATTGAGGAGTTTACTAAGCATGAGGCTGTTCAAAATCTTAAAGCAGTAAAAAATGGAAAGGTTTTCGCTGTTACAGCAGAGTATGTTAATAATTTAAGCTTCACAACAGCAGATGCTTTAATTGAATTTGCTCAAGCTATACTTGGTGTTAAAATAGAATAAATAAAAAAATACTAAAAATTTTTATTATTTTTATTAAAAATTTAAAAATATTTGATACTAAAAATAAGATTATCAACAAATAATGTTAATATAATAATTAAAATAAGGGAAAGTAAGATTTTTTTAAATTTCTTTTTACTTTCCCTTATTTTATTTAATAATTTATAATTTTAATTTCTTATACAACAAAACTAACAATAAAATTGATAATAACTAATCTAAGTAATTATTTACAAATAATTATTATAATTAATTACTTTAATATTATTTATAAGTTCTTCAACTATGGTTAGAACACCATTTATTCCCATTAAAGGTCTATGCGTAAGCACTGTTTTATAATCTTCTGGCAAAGAAATGTTTATATATGCAAAGTTTTTCTTTATCAAGCGCATAATATTTTTTTCTACTGCACTACCAAAAATTATATCAGGTTCTAAAACTTCAAAAGCTTTCTTTATATCTAATTGGTTATAATATTGTAATATTGTAGTGCATAGCTTCTTTTCTTCTAAATATTTTTTAATTTTTTCGGTATTTATGCAATCAATGCTTTTTAATCCAATAATTTTAGGATATAACCCTAAATATTCATATAGAAACCTTAGCATTGGATATAATATGTAGCTGTCAGCAAAAATAGCAAATTTAAGTCCTTTCAAAACACTTCTTGTTCCGGAGATGCCCTGAAGTGCTTTAAAAATTCGCCTTTTTGCTCTGTCCCTTGCAAGTTTATAATCAGTTTTGTTAATTTTAAATTGATATGAAATTTTTTCAATGAAATCTTCTATAAAAGTAAAACCAATAGGTGTAAATACTTCTAAATATTCATCAATATCTTTACTTAGACCAAGAAATGGAATTCCAAAATTTTCCTTAAAGTATTCAGCCAATAAGCTGCCATATTCTTCGCTTATAACAATATTTAAATCTGCCTTAGGAATATCTAATAAGCTTTTATAACTTGTATCAACACAAAGTATTATATTAACATTTATTCCTATAGAGTTTAGTAAAAGTTTCAATTCTGTAGCATCATTAAACCAATTATATTGGGATAAAGAAAAACCAATTAAATTAACACAATTATTAATAAGGTTATTATTAGGTTTAGTAATAGTTTTTTTCCTGAAACAATATTTTTTGTTAATTAAACGATTTTTTGAAAATAGTTTTTCAATTATATTTATAAGTGTTTTTTGAAACCCTAAATAAATATTTTCCACAAATCCCGTTGATTCAATCACAATAAAGTCTTTAGAAAAACCAGACTTAAGTATAATTTTTTCAATGTCATCTCCAATTAGCGCTGTTGCAGAAGTATTTATTACGCCAATAAGTTTGTAATAATTGTTAGAATCTATCCTTTGTAATATTTTTATAAGTTTAGGCTCCGTTGAAAAAATAAAATCAAATTCGTCTAAATAAGTTGACGGTACTCGAAATTGATGTAAAAAAAAATCATCTGAAAGCATTGAAACATCAGCCGTATAGTCTACAAATTTGTCTTGGTTATAAATCATATATGCATTAACAATTCTACAGCCTGTAGGGCCATTTACTAAAGCAATGGCATCTTTTATACCTTCAATGGCAGAAATACTTCCTGTTAAACTGTCAGGGCTTAAATTGTAATTTATTAAAGAGTTTTTCTTCATATCTCCAGCCTTCTTTATGGTTCACTAAAAAGAAATCTTTCCATTTTTTAGACAATTCTAAGCCACTAAAAAAACCTACTATTGGATAATAAGGTATTAAATCATAATTAACATTTTCCACAGTTTCTAAAACTGGCATGCTTGTAAGAACAATATCTGGCTTTATTGCTTTTATTAATTTGTCTCTTAAGCTTTCATTAAAGTTATACTCAACATCAATATTACTATTAATTTTAAATTCTTCATTCTCTACTGACCTAATAAAACAAATTTTTTCCAATTTCATGTTTAGATCTTTTATAGTCTTTATAATATAATTAAGATTGGTATTAAAAGAAAATATAAGAATTGACTTTCCTTCCAGAATTTTTTTGTGTTCAGATAATATATTATTATATTTTGTTTGATATTTATTAATAATTTCATTAGCAATTTTTTTAATATTAAAATAATTACAAATGTCCTTAACCCAATTTACAGTTTCATCAAAGCCAACAGGTATTTTATTAAATATTTCTACTTGATAATTCTGTTTAAGATAATTACATATATTTTGACAAATATATCCATCATCATATGGTATAGAGATGGGGGCTTTTTTAAAATTCTTTATTGACGCTATGCTCGTGTCTTTTATAAATCTACAATTAATTTTAATTCCTAATTGATTAAGAAGTTTTTTAATTATGGTATAATTGTAATCAGAATCATTTAAATTTATTTTTTCATTAATTATGTTCACCATAGGAAATTTATTTTCTGCTTTTAAGTTTTTATCTATAAATTTTTCAGAAATCATCTGATAAGCTTCAAGGACACCCTGAAAATAATCTCCACCAAGTACTCCTTGAGTATTTATAACCGTAACATCACAATTAAAATCTTCAGTTATATTACTTGAAATTTTTTCAGGATCATCACCAATAATTGCTGCAGCGCATGCAGTTAATATAAAAATTTTTTTGATACCATAACAATTAACAATAGTATTTAAGCTTTCTAACAAAATTTCATTGCCACCGAAAACAGCGTCCTTCTCACGTATACTTGTTTGAACTAATCTTGGGAAGAGGGTAGCTTGATTTACTAAACCATAAATTTTTTCAATTTGTGAAGCCCCAGAATTAGAGATACTATTAATATAACCACAACCTGAAGGAGCATGCATAAGTGTAATATAATCTTTAATTTGGCTAGTAATGCTAAAAGCACCAGATAACGCACAACCATGTAAAGCTTCTCTGTTTTTAAGGCACTTGCTCTCTATTCTAGACAAATGATTTTTTAAAAAAAAGTTTTTTGGCTCAATTGTGCTTAATTTTTCAAGATTATTTTTTTTTGCATCATCAAAATTTTCTTTTTTTACATATTCTTTTTCTATTTCTAGGTTTTTATTGATTTTATGATTTTTTATTCCTTCAAGATTTATAGTGTTATTTATGCTTGTATTTAAACTATGGAAAAATTTTTTAGTTTTTTTTTCAATAAACACATTTTTTCTTAAATATTTTAAATTTAATTTTTCCAAATCTTTATCTTCTATTGCTACAGGTTTTTTTAATTTATAGTCTTTTTCCAAAATCCTTTTGGCTAAATTAAAAAATATTTTAGCAATATTGCTTTTTTGATCATATTCAATTACTGTTACTCTATTAACCTCAGCTTCTCTAAAAATATTTGAATTAGGTATAAAAACAAGCATTTCCGAATTTATCATAGAAGCAAATTCTTCAATAAGTTCTTTTTCAGCTGGGATATTTCTACTATTACCTATTATTCCAATAAGTTTGCTATCAAGATTTCCGAGCCCTCTACATATATTATTTGCAGCAAAAAGTGATTGGAATTCACCAGAGGTTACAATTATTATCCCATCTGCAAAGCCTTTTCTTAAAGGTACAGAAAACCCGCCACATACCACATCCCCTAATATATCATAAAATATATAATCAAACCCTGCTTGAAAAATTCCTTTATTTTTTAACAATTCTACCATAGTTATTATACCCCTTCCAGCACAGCCTACACCAGCTTGAGGACCACCAGATTCAGCACACTTTACATTAGCAAAACCCTCCATTATGAAATCTTCAACTTCTATTTCTGATAAGCTTTTTTCTTTAATTATGTCAAGAATAGGTATTTGTTTCTTACCTTTTAATAGTAACTTTGTTGAATCACTTTTTGGGTCACAACCTATTTGAAGTACTTTATAACCCATAAGACCAAGACAAGCAGAAAGATTTGACGTAATCGTAGATTTACCAATGCCACCCTTACCATATATCCCTAATTGAAATGGTTTTGTTTTGTTTATCATATTTCACTAATCCAAGATTTAATTTTTATTTATATAATTTTCATAAATAAATTTTTTATAAGCACATTCAATATCACTAATCCCTAATTTTTCACCTTTTTCTAAATAAGCCCTTGTTGGACAACCACCCCTGCAAATTATTTTAGCCTCACAAAAACTACATTCTTTAATTTTATTTATGTTTCTTAAAGGCTTTTGATACTTTATTTCATCTGAAATATACCCTAAGAAAGAGCCATCATCATAAATAAGAGTGGGACAACAAAAAACTTTTCCATCCGGGCATACTGTTATGCTTTCTCCCATTGCAGACCAACAAAAAAATGGCACAAAATATCTACTGTTTTTAAATAAATAATTTGATGTGGCAATATCATTTAAAAGCATAATTTTGTTACCAGCTTTTTTTAAAAAAGAATATGCTTTTGAAAATCCGTAAAACAACATATTTTTTTCAGGCATAAGTTGTGGATACATATCCTGCATATTAGAAGGTTTGCGAAGCAGGTCAAAAGATATACTACTTACATTTTCAAAAAGTAGTGCCATTGCAGCTAAAGTATCAAGGCATTCAACATTTAAAGTAGTAATTACTGAAGTAATAGTTACCTGTATATAATTTTTTTTAAGTGTATACATGCCTTCAAGAACCTCTTTACTTTTTCCTCTTAAAATATCATTTATTTCAGGTTTACCATCAATGCTGACACCTATTGATAACTTATTGTTTTTTATAAAAGAAGCTATTTTTCTATCAATAAGTGTCCCGTTAGTTTGAATTTTTATTTTAGTAGACGGTCTTTTCTCTTTTGTTTTTTTAACAATATACTCTACAATCTCAGGATACAAAAAGGGTTCACCCCCAGATATCTGTAATGTTGCTTTTTTAGGATTAAGTTTTTCAATGGCATATTCTATTATTTCTTTTGAAACACAAATATTTTTATCTAATCTATTGAATGAACCTGAAAACCAATTTCCTTCAAAAACATAACAATATTTGCATCTAAGGTTGCATTGTTTAGTTACAAATAATATTACTTGTTTAAAATAATTCATTTAATCCTACGGTTTTTTTAAAGTCTTTTTTTATAAGATTTTCAAGATGAAAGTATTTACCATTTCCATTCTTAACTATGTCTTTTATAAAACCAAGTTTAAACTTGTTTTCATCTGCGTCTATAACTATAAAATTTATACCCAAACTTTTAATTTTTTTTGATATCTTTATTATTTCATTTTTAATTTTATCACCTGTTTTAGAAATATTTGCTTTACCATCAGAAATAAGAACAATTACAGGTATACAATTTTTGTCTTTAATCATTTCATTTAAAATTGTTTTTATACCTAATAAAAGACCATCTGCAAGAGGTGTTTTACCTCCAGTAGGAATATTTTTAACCTTTTTTTGAGCTAAAAAAATGCTTGAAGTAGGTTTAAGTACTATAGTTGCACTGTTGCCTTTAAAAATTACCAAACCAACTTTATCTCTCTTCTGATATGCATCTCTTAGCATAGATAATAATGCACTTTTTGCAAATTCTATTCTTTTTCCTACACCCATTGAACCAGAAACATCTACAATGAAAACTGTTGTTACTGCCTTTTTCTTTTCACGCACTTTTTCTCTTATATCTTCAACTCCAATGTTTAAATTACATTTAGAAATCACTGCTTGTCTAATAGTTGCATCAATTGCTATATCAGTTGTTTTAGATAAAGGTTTTCTAGCTTTAATATATTTACCACTATGATTTGATAATGTTTTTGCTCTTCGCCCCCTACCAGCCTTAATTTTCTTATTTCTGTTAACTTTGATTTCAGGAGAACTTGAATTTACTATAAAGTTGTATTCTTTGGTATTTTCTAAATTATCTTTTTTTTTATCTTTATTTTCACTATCGTTGCTTATATCGGTGTTATCTTGTTCTTTATTTATGGCAGGGGGCTTACTAAAATTTATATTATCATCACCACTTATATTGTCATTATCACTATTATCATAATGGTGTTCATTGTTTTTTTCTTTGCTATTTTGTTCATTATCTATATCTTTTTGATTGCTATTACTTTCATTATTGTTATTATTGTCTACAGTTTGATCTTGTATTATTTGTTGTAATTTTTGTTCTATGTTTTGTTCCTCATCAAATGGGTCCCTTCTTACTCTGTGAGGTATAACAAACCTTGCAGCTTTCTCTATATCCTTTCTTTCAACAAAAGTTCTCCCTTCATATGCTGCTATAGTTTTAGCACATCTAGCAATTAATATGTCTGCTCTATGACCATCTATACCAAAATCAACACATATCTTTGCTATGAAACTTTTAAGATCAGATTGTAATTTAACTGTGGGTAATAAATTTTTGGCAAGCTTTATTTTCTCAATCAGTATTTCTTGCTCTTGTTTAAAACGCTCATGTAAAGCATTGCTATCTATATCAAATTCTTCCATTATCTCAATTATCTTTACCCGCTGTTCTATATCTTCAATACCTTTAACCTCAACATAAAGGCCCATTCTATCGATTAACTGTGGCCTAAGTTCACCCTCCTCGGGATTCATTGTACCAACTAATATGAAACGAGATGGGTGAATTATGCTTATACCTTCTCTTTCAACAATATTAAAACCCATTGCAGCTGAATCAAGCAAGATATCTACAAGATTATCATCTAGTAAATTTATCTCATCAATATAAATAATTCCCCTATTAGCTTTTGCAAGAAGGCCAGGTTCAAAAACACTTTGATGCCCTTTTAATGCTTTTTCAATGTTTATACTTCCAACAATCTTATCTTCTGTAGCGCTTAAAGGTAATGTTATTACTCTTATTTTCCTTCTTTCTGTTCTAATCTTTTTGCCTTCATCAATAATTTTTTGGCATATTTCGCAATGTGGTTGTTTTGGATCAGGGCTGCATCCATAAGGACACTCAACACTGAATTCCTCTTCTGGTAGAAGCTCAGCAATTGCTCTTACAGCCATGCTTTTTGCAGTTCCTCTTTCTCCCTTTATTATTACGCCCATTAGGTCCTGATTTATGGAATTTAATATTAAAGCTTCTTTTAAAAGGTCTTGGCCTACAATTGCACTAAAAGGCAATATTTTCTTGTTTACTTTCAATAGATCCTCCATACTTTTTTAATTTGTATTTGTAATAAACTTTACAAAAAAACTTTACAACAACAAAAAATTTATAATTATATATACTTTAACTTAAAGACTAAGGTCTTTTATGCTTTTAGTTGCAAGAATTAAAAAACATAATGAATAAAATATAACCACAGCAAGAGAAACATATGGAAATGGCTTTGAAATAGCTGCAGCTCTTATACAACTAACAGAGTGGGTTAGCGGGAGAAACATAGAAAAATATTTAAAAACAACAGAAAACCTATCAATTGGGAAAAAAACTCCAGATAGAAAAGCCATAGGGTTCATAATAAAAGAATTAAAATCCCCTTGCTGAGCATGTGTTTTTACTATTAGAGCAATCCAAAGAGCCATTGCAGAAAACATAAAACAATTTAAAACTATGCTTACCACAAAAAGAATATTTATTTTGAGAACAAAACCAAAAGTAATTCCTAATAAGTATATAAGTATTGAGCCAATTACTCCCTTAATAACTCCTGTGATTATCTTACCTACAGCTATATCAAAAATGGATATTGGTGCAATCTGAAATTCTTCAAATGTTCTCCAGTAAAAACGTTCTACATTTATAGTCATTCCTATGGAAAAAGCTGTATTCATTCCATTCATAGCAATTAAGCCAGCAAGAATAAAAGCAGGATATGAAATACCGCTTATTTCCACATTTTTCCCCAACCCCCAACCAAAAGCAATAAAAAATAGCAAAGGGCCTAGAATCATGCTAATAAAAAACCTAATACCTCTTCTTTTTTCTCTTAAAAAATCTCTATAAACTATTGCCCAAATACCATGAAAACTCAATTTCCAACCCTTCTCCCTGTTTTTTCCAAAAAGAAATCTTCAAGATTTGTATTCCTAATAAGTACTTTAGTTTTAAAATTTGTTGCCTCTTTTATTGCTTCTGCACGTGTTGCAAAAAAATAAGTTTTTACTTCATCTTCCTCAAAAACATCAAGAGAAACTTTACCTATTTTTTTAATTAAGTTTAATGGGGAATCAACAGCAATTAAATTTCCTTTATTTAATATCCCAACTCTAGAGCACAATTCTTCTGCTTCTTCAATATAGTGTGTTGTAAGAAATATAGTTTTTCCTTCAGCATTAATCTTAATTAAAAGTTCCCATAGCTTTCTTTTGCTATGAGCGTCAAGTCCTATTGTTGGTTCATCCATAAACAGAATGCTGGGATTATGTAATAGAGCTCTTGCAATCATTAACTTTCTTTTCATCCCGCCAGAAATATGCTCAACTAATACATTTCTTTTATCACTCATTTCTATATATTCAAGTAGAAAAGCTGTTCGTTCTAATATTTCTTTATTTCTCATTCCATGAAGTATGCCATGTACTAATAGATTCTCAGCACAAGTAAGTTCCATATCTAGATTAATATACTGGCTAACAACACCAATATTTTTCTTTGCATTTACAGAATTTTTCCTCAAATCATAACCATTGATGTATACATCTCCAGAATCTGCCTTTGAAGACGCTGTTATTATTCTTATTGTTGTCGTCTTGCCAGCACCATTAGGACCTAAAAAGCCAAAAAGTTCTCCTTTAAATACATCAAAAGATAAATTATTAACTGCTAAAAGTTTTCCATATTTTTTACTTATATTTTTTACAGAAATTGATATTTTATTATTATTTTCTGACATTTTTAATCTATTTTAAAAAAACCTTAAATATTTTAATTTTATGCTTCCAAATCACCTTCGACTTTCATTAGCAATTCCCTTAGCTCATCGATCATATCCTGAGTAGCATTCCACATTCCCCTATCTACAGCTTCAAGTAACCTTTCAACAATATTCTGCAAAGCATATTTATTATGTTCGTTAAAAAAATCCTGCATTGTTTTATCTAAAGCATAAGTATTTGCAAGCTCTTCATACATCCAATCTTCCATAGTATTAGCAGTTGCGTCCCAGCCAAATGCAGTATCAACCATTCTTGAAAAATCTCCAGCTCCCTTAAAACCATGCTTTTTCATGCTTTCAATCCATTTTGGATTAAGTATTCTAGCTCTAAAAATATGTTTTGCCTCTTCTTTAACAGTTCTGACTTTTATTCTATCAGGGTCAGATGTATCACACGAAAATGCATGAGGATCTTTTCCAGAAAAATACCTTACTGCTGCAATCATTCCTCCTTGATAAGAATAAAAATCATCTCCATCAAGGAAGTCATACTCTCTAGTATCTTCATTTTTCACTACTATTTCTGTAGTTCTTAACCTTTCTTTAAATACTTCTGGTACAAATTTTCCATAATTTTTCTCAGAATACGCATAAGCGCCCCATGTTACGTATACATTTGCAAGGTCCTCATCAGTTTCCCAGGCTTGGGAATCAATTAAATCGCATACTCCTGCACCGTATGTACCAGGTTTTGAACCAAATACCCTTGCAGATGCCATTTCTTTGCTATCCTCTTTACTAAAATTGTTTCTTAGGCAGCTTGCATAAGTCTCTTTAAAATGTTTTTTAACAAAGTTCATATGATCCGGCTCATCCAATTCAATAACTTTTTCAACAGCCTTGTTAATTAGAAATATTATATTAGGGAAAGCATCCCTCAATCCACCTTCTCTAATGGTAAAGTCAATCCTTGGTCTTTTTAATTCTTCCAGTGGTATTATTTCTATATCTTTAACTCTTCCACTTTCATCTTCCCAAACTGGCTTTACACCTATAAGACTAAAGATTTCTGCAATATCATCACCTTTAGTTCTCATAACTCCACCACCCCAAATGATCATGCCAACACTTTCAGGGTAGTGACCTTCCTCTTTTAAATATCTTTCAATAAGTTCTTCTGCAAGCTTTGTACCAACTTTAAATGCTGCTCTTGATGGTACTGCATTTGGATCAATAGAATAAAAATTCCTACCAGTAGGAAGTATATCTGCACACCCTCTTGTTGGTGCACCTGATGGGCCTGGTGGAACAAAATGTCCTGAGAGCGCATCAAGGCAATACCTAATTTCTTCTTTTGTCAAAATTAATTTTTGCTTTAAAACATCTCCAATATATACTAAAACTTTCACAATATCGCTTGAATCTTTATTAAAATATTTTTCTACAATTGATTTTGCACAATTAGGATTAAAATCACTTTCTTCATATTTTTTTAAAAGATCAAAAACCTTAAAATTAATTTCATCAATTATAACAGCATTTGGTTTTGCTAATTCTTTATTAAATTTACCCCTATTTTGCAGTAAATCATCATAATTTAAGCCGTCACTAATAGCTATTGATTCTCTTAATGATGGTATAGACCCATTGGCAAGTCTTGTCAGAGCAGCAAACATTTCAATTAGGGAACTTCCTTCAGGGGCTTTTCCCATAATATGTAAACCATCTCTAATTAAAGTATCTTTTATTTCACTTATATACCCATGAAGTTTTTCAGTAAATACTGCAAAATTACTAAAAGCTTCTTCCTTAGTTATTTTTAAATCTGTATCTAGTTTTGCCTGAACAACTTTATTCCATATTTCTGTTTCTTGGTACGCAATTTTTTTTGGGTCTTGGGTTTTTGTATGATAATAGTCGTCAAGCAGTACCTCAATTTCAGCAAGATGTCCGTAACTGTCAGCATTATTCATTACAGGTATTAAATGATCAATAATACATGCATAACTTCTTCTTTTTGCACATGTACCTTCACTTGGATTATTAATTATATAGGGATATATATTTGGTATATCAAGTATTGCTATATCAGGATAACAATTTTCTGAAAGACCAATAGCTTTTCCTGGAAGCCACTCGAGTGAACCATGTTTACCAACATGTATGACTGCATCAGCCCCAAATTCATCTCTAATCCATTTATAATAGCCAAGGTATTGCCACGGAGGACTTAAATCAGGATCATGATAAATTTTTATCGGATCTTCTAAAAAACCTCTTCTTGGCTGAAGGCCAATAAATACATTACCGTTTATAATACCTGGGATTATCATATGGTCTTTTGCCCTCATTACTTTTCCAGGAGCAGGCCCCCAATCCTTTTCAAGAACAATATAGTTTTCATGGGGGAGATAGTCAAAAAATTCTTTACATTGACCTTCTGAAATTTTCCCAGCTGCAATTTCAAGTATTTTATCTTCACTTTCCCATCTTTGATCATTTGTAGCTCTTTCAAGAATCATATTTATTAGTTCGTCTCCAGTTTGCGGAACTCTTTCTATATAGTACCCAGCATCATTCATTGCTTTTAATAGATCCGCAATGCTTTGCAGGGAATCTAGGCCAAAAGCACATGCTATTTGATCATTTCTTGGTGGGTAATTATGAAATATTATAGCAATCTTTTTTTCACTTGCAGGAATCATGGAAAGTTTTGCCCATTTAATAGCTAGATCTACAGCTTTATTAATTCTCTCTGGTATAGGCTTGAAACGAATTATTTTTAAGCCAGTATTTGGATCACATTCTCCTTTTTCTCGTGAACACACAGGGAATGTAATTAAATCACCATCAAACTCTGGCAGTGCAATACTCCAAATAATATCTAATGGATTTAACCCTAGTTTACTTTCCTTCCAATCTATAAATTCATTGAATGTATTAACTATTTTTAGTATAGGTACTCCAACTTGTCTTAAAAACCAGGAACGTTTGAAACTTTCATCACTATTACGTTCTACAGCCTCAAGTTTATCCATTTTATCATTTTTTATTGAACATATTGAAAAAACAAGATACGATAAAATACAGTTAACAATTGTTTTACCATTTAATTGAAAGAAATTGGTAAATAACCATCCAATATCTTTGTCCATGTCTTCTGAGCTTGAACCTATTGCATGAAAAACTGCAATTACGTTTGCATTTTTTTTCTCAATTGCTTCTATTAGACTATCAACAAAATTTAAGTTTTTAGTCACCCAATCTCTCTGATAAAATAATATTCCTATTGTTGGTTTATTACTATCTATATAATTTTCTATGTAATGTTTTAGATCTGGTAAATAGTCAAGACCAGGATAGTAGATTCCAGCTAAAGGCGGTTTAAAAGGTTCTTCATAAACTGTTTTAGCTATTCCATAATAGTCAATTAAATATAATAATAAATTATAAAAATTTTTTTCGCCGCTATATATTACATATTTAAATATATTTTTATAAACTTCAAAACTAACAGATGACGCTTTTACTAAATCTGGCCTTACATCATACCCTGCATCTAATATACAGGTGTCTATTGATTTTTCTTTTGCAAGGTTTGTGAATTCATCATAATAAGGAAATGAAGTTTCCCCACCATGTAGATGCAAAATCATTAGCCTACTATTGGCTGCCTTCTGTCTTGATATCTTTGATTCTTCAGAATTCCTTAAAGTATCATTAGAAATTAAATTAAACTCAATAATTTCGCCAAACTTATTTTTTATGTCATTAATTGCTTTCGATAATGGTATAAGATCGTTGTCGTATACAGTGAAATAGGTTATGTTAAGCATTTAAACTTACCATCTCTTTTATTTTTACATTTTTAAAAGTATATAATTTAATATAATATTTTAGACAAATAAAAAAATAACCACCTCTTCCTCGAAAAGTGCTTATTTGCATAAAGATTTATAGCAGGTCTCCTGGCTTACGGGACTTTACCCTTTGCCTTCCCAGCATATAGTTGCCAGTGGCTTTAATTAAAGGGTACACACCCGTTTACAGTGGCGGGACCGCTCCGGATTTTCACCGGATTCCCTATTAAGAAATAACTTCACTATAAATCCCTATTTATATTAATTTTTAAGGAACTATATCATATTTTAAAATAAATTAAATAAATTACTTTAAATATTATCATTTATACTTTTTATTATCAATATTAGACTAATAAAATTTAAATAAATAATTAATTTAATTTCCTACTTAATTAACACATTTTAAAATTTATTAATATCTATTTCATTTTTTAATTAGTTCTTACTGAATAATTTCTTATTGTATAAAAAAATTGAATTAATTAAGCGCAAAATTTTTATATTTTTAAAATTTTAGTCAATTTTTCAATAAGAACTAATTAGCTAATTAAATAAATTAAAATATCCTTTGATTATAATTTTTAGCTACTTTTACTAAATTTAAAGCAACAGAAAGATTGCCTGCAAAATGCAAATGTAAATAGGATGCAAAGATATTTGAGCTTGCATAGCCCTCAAACAATATTGAACTATTGTTTTTATCATTTTTCTTCTTTAATTCATACGGTCTTTTTTCCTGTGGTATTTCCGATTCACAAAAAGAATAATGAAACTCGTGCCCCTTAACACAAATTCCTGCATCGCCAATAATTGTTTTAAATCTAGTCCTACCAATTTTATAACCAAAACCAGCCAATTTACTACCAAGTTTAATATTAACTGGTATAAGCCCAAGCATATAAAATCTTTTATTATCACATGAAACAAAATAATCTGAAAGATATATAAAACCTCCACATTCTGCATATATTGGAAGTCCATTGTTATAATGCTTAATTATGTTTTCTTTTAAGCCTTTATTGCACGAAAGTCTTTCAGCAAAAACTTCCGGAAATCCACCCCATATAATTAAAAGTCTAGTATCATCAGGAATTTTTTCATCCTCTAACGGACTAAAAGGCAATACAACAGCACCAATTTCTTCTAATATTTCTAAATTTTCTCTATAAAAAAAATTGAAAGCCTCATCTGAAGAATATACAATTTTTATTTTACTATTTTTTTTCAGAAAAGTAATTTTAGAAAAGTATTTGTTAATATTGTTAACTCTATTATCTACAAGTGTTCTATTATTTTTTTTATTTTCTTTAGTTTTTTCTTGCGATGATATTTCTAAAATTCTAAAGATGTTGAAATTTTTTTCAACTTGTAAAACAGCTTTATTAAGAAAGCTACTTTTGCACTTTTTTTCAAAAATTGTTTTAAGACCAAGGTGTCTTTCTTTTATTACTAGTTCTTTATCTTTTAAAAAATAGCCTAAAATTTCTATCTGTAACTTTTTTGATATAGCATTTTTTATTAATTCAAAATGTCCGATGTTAGATAATTTTGTTAGAACAACTCCTGCTATCCATATATTTTTGTCATAATTAATAAAACCTTCAATTATAGCAGCAATTGATTCACCAGTTTTTTCACAGTTCACACTTAAAATTACAGGTATATTAAGTAATTTTGCAATTTCAGCACAACTGTAATAATCTCCATCAAATAAACCCATAGCACCTTCTATTAATGAAATATCACAATCTTGTGAATGCTTAAAAAAACTTTTTTTTACACCATTCGCCCCCATCAACCAAAGATCGAGATTATATGAAGGACGCTCGCTAATATATGAAAGGTATGCAGTGTCTATGTAATCTGGGCCAGATTTGTATGCTTGCACTTTTAAACCCATTTTTTTAAACTTACCTATAATACCTATTGTAACTATAGTTTTTCCACTACTGCTGGAAACTCCTGCAATCATTAAAGAAGGAATTTTTTTTATTTCTTCTTGTTTTTTCATATAATAGACCATATCAACCTTATTAACATTATTAATGATACGAACAATAAGTAAGGATTTCTATTAGATACATTTTAATTTATACCTTTTTTAAGTATTTCATAAAATTTATCCATATCCATATTTTGTCTAAAATGGTCTGCAAGCTTATCATAATTTAATTGCTTTAAATAATCATAATCATCAAAACCTGATAATAGACTTAAGTATCTATTTTGTAAATTTCGTCTTTTTCCATAGAAAAGAACTGCAAAAATAACATTTTTTGCAAAGCTATTGTCAAAAAGACCATGTATATATGTGCCTAAAATTTTCAAACCTTTAATATTATCTATTAATAATATTCCATCATCATGATGGCTGGTTTCATCAAGAGACCAAACATTAAATAAAGGCATTACAATTGTTGAATCAGTTTTTGTTTTATAACTTAAGATAGAAGTTCCCATATGTATTTCATATCCATTCATAAAATCATTATTATAATATTTATTGAATATATTATTAATAATTTGTTTTATTTCCTTGTTAAATTTGAATTTAACCTGCTTAGTAATCTTAGAACTACAAAAGTTCGTTTCCATATCGAGCAATTCCATGCCCTTAATTTCTTTTATGTTTATAGATTCATTACCTTCTTCATCTTTTATTAGCTTGCCAAGCATTTGAAAGCCTCCACAAATTCCAATTATGAATGTTCCTTTTAACGCTCTTTTTTTTATCTCGTTTTCGAGCCCTGTGTTTCTTAGATATAAGAGGTCTCTAATAGTACTTTTGCTACCAGGAATTATAATTATATCTGGGTCAAAAATTGATAAATCTTTTATTGTTTGGCAATAATTGAGTATAACACCCTTTTCAGCTTCAAGTGAATTAAAATCAGTAAAATTTGAAATATGCGGAATAGAAATTACAGCTATTTTTATAGGTTTTAAATAATTATTTGGTTCTTTTAAAGTATCTTCAAAAGCAACTTTAGATAAATCGTTTTTTTCAGAAATTAATTTGTTTTTCAACATTTTTAATTTAACATTATTTTTTTCAAGGTCTACGGAATCTTCTTCATCAATTAATATATCCCTAAAATAAGGTATAACTCCCAAAACTGGTATTTTTAGCTTATTTTCTATAATTTTCTCACCACTATTAAGTAAACTTCTATCACCTCTAAATTTATTAATAAGTAATGCTTTGAAATACTTTTGATAACATTTTGGAAGAAGTTTAACAGTTCCATAAAAACTTGCAAAAATTCCGCCTTTGTCAATGTCTCCAACCAGTATTACTGGAGACTCTGCAATTTCAGCTGTTTTCATATTTACAATATCATTTTTAAGAAGGTTAATCTCCGCAGGACTTCCAGCTCCCTCAATTATTACAATATCAAATCTTTTTTTCAGGTTATCCAAAATTTCTTTAATATAGCTAATATAATGCGACTTATAGCCTTCATATTCAACAGCAGTCATATTTTTTACTATCTTACCCATAAATATTATTTGAGCTAATGAATCTGCCATTGGTTTTATAAGTATAGGATTCATAAAAGCTTCTGGTTCTATACCTGCTGCCTCTGCTTGAACAACCTGCGCTCTGCCCATTTCATCACCATTTTTTGTTACAAATGAATTAAGAGCCATATTCTGTGATTTGAATGGACATACCGTAAAACCATCTTGTTTAAGAATTCTGCATAGTGCAGTAACTGTAACACTTTTTCCTACATTAGAACCTGTGCCTTGTATCATTATCGTCTTTGCAATTTTTTTCATACTATCTTTAAAAATTCTAAATAATTCTTTGATTTTTTACTTTACTTTAACTAATGTTTTTTTCTTAAATAATAAAATTATCTTGTTGTAAAAAATTATTATTTTAAGAATTTATATTTAAATTATAAAGATTAGAAATTTGATAATCCTTACTAAATAAAATTATTAGATAAAGTAACAAAATTATTATATTTACTTTACTAAACCTGATATATTCTAATAATAC
>Ga0136652_1000376_pt1 | contig 22024 bp, 24 predicted proteins | sample ConPoolayeEmetaG_FD_94864 | JGI IMG/M metagenome (GOLD analysis project Ga0136652, IMG submission 94864) | Hot spring microbial mat communities from California, USA to study Microbial Dark Matter (Phase II) - Cone Pool mat layer E metaG... ...
TTGGCCGAGTTCCTGCAGACGCCTGCGTTTCATCTGTTCTACAAGAGAACTGGTATCTGTTGACTGGCTGGGAATTGGGGAAACTGCGGGTACAAACTGTGTTACTGAGTCTGAAGGGACTGGTGCAGAAGATATCTTTCCACTGCTTAACGGGGTTGTATTGGCCAGGGTTTTTCCAATCTCCACTTTCACTACTGTTTCACCTGCTGCATACTCCACGTAATCCAGGGTAATATGCTGTATTTTCCCCTGAAGAAGACTGTCCCCGGTTTGTACCCGCAATGTCCTTGCCTTCAGCCGGTCTTCAAAAAAAGCGATATATTGCTGGCCGTGTTTGACAATACCGGTCAGAACAATATTTGCTGCCGGGTTCGGTAGAGGCGTTTCTTTCAGAATGGAATAAACATGCTGGGGCGACCGGGGAACATTTCTCCGGGGTAAGAAGATGTTGTTTTCCACCAGTACCTGGTAGTGCTGCAAAGGTTTGGTGCCAGCCCCGGAAAGAGTGTAAGTAAGAAAAAAAATAAGCATAGCAGGAAGGAATCTACAGAAAAGTTTCATTCTGTTTCCTCCTTAATTTTGACGAATGAGCCAGCCGGTTGTTTACCTGCTTGTTCCTCAGACAAAACTGTCAGTTTTACCTGTAGCAACAGGTCATCCGTACCTTCCTTGCGGCTGGCAAGCCTTAAGTCGGTGATTTTCAGGGGAAGGGAGGAATTTTCCAGATGCCAGAGAAATTTGGTTATTCTTTCCATAGAACCAGAGCCGGTAATCTGGAAAGAAAGCTGTTTCCACCTTTCATACGGGATGCCGCGTTCTGGTTTTAAGGAGTTCAGAGAAATCTGGCTGTCTTCAGCCCAGGTACGTACTGAGGTAAGAATCGTAAGTGCTGTGGAAGCCTCATCGGAACCCAGACCATTTTTAATTAAGTTGTTCCATTCAGAATCTAACTGTTTCTCCAGGGAATGAATTTTCTGTAGCTGGCGCCATTCCTGAAGAAGGTTATTTTTCTCCTGCAGGAGTTTTTCTTTCCTGTTAAGATAGGGAGTGAGCACTATGCGGTCAAAAACCAGTAGCCCGATTACACTCCCTGCCACCAGAAACAGTGTTTTTTCTCTTCTGGCAAGATTCATGGAGCAGTCTCCGGCTTTTTTTCTAAAATCTGGTCTGACTTCAAAGTAAAACTGATAGCGTATTCCAGTTGTTGATTCTGGCTGCCAGGTGCTCTCAGATAAAGTAGATTCACCTGACTTAACCCGGACGCTGATTTGAGACGGGTTAAAAGTTGCAGAACCTTAACTTCATTTTCTGCTTTACCGGTCAGTATTCCCCGGTGATTTGCCTGGATGGCTAAACTTGTTGCCCAGATACCACCATCTGCAGGGAAACACAGGGTTATTTCCCGAAGAAGGTCAAGCAGAGGTGGCTGGTTTTTCTGCCATCTCTGAAGGCTCTCCATCTGCTCTTTAATTTTTCTGGTACCTGCAGTCTGTTGCTGGAGGGTCTTCAGATTTTCTCTCAACTGCCGGATACTTTTTCCCTCCTTATGGAGAGAGTACCATCCGAGTGTTAAAATCATCACCAGTGCTGCTACTGGCAAGAGGAGACGGCTAAATTTTTTAACAGAAACGGCATTTTTATTCCGGGGAGTAAAATTTTTGGGTTGAAAGAAATTAATGAGAATTTTCTCCGGACAATATCCCAGTAATCCTGAACCCACAGCTGAGGAGAAAGGTTGATAGTCACTGGCAAGTTTCAGGTTTAAACCCAATTTCTTGCCCATGTTTTCCCAGATGCTTTTTTCCACTCCGCAATCGTCAAAGACAATTACTTCCTGAGGAATATTTTTCTCCCAGTATTCCGGCAGAAGCAGCAATACTCTCCGGAAATGGTTGGAAAGATACTTCAGCCACCCCTGGCTGTCATCTGGCAGTAAAGATGGGCCAAGCCGGCGGAGAAATTGAAACTGGCCGGCCATCTGCAGACAGAGGACCATTTCTTCTGCATTCAGGTGAAGAATAAACCGGTCATTCCCCGGAGCAAGTAGGCTCAGACCTGAGACTGAAGGAACTATGGCAGTGATTCTCAAACCAGCAGCCTGGATGAACTCTCCGATTTGCTTAATTTTCTCTCTTGATATAGCCAGAACTAAGAGTCGGCATTCAGAATCAGTTTTACTGGCGACCAGAAAATCCAGACAGAGGTTTTCCACTGGCAGGGTAAAGTCTTTTTCGCTTTCCAGACGAACCAGTTTACTGAGGGTGGAAACATCAGCACAGGGTGTTTTCTTTTCCCTTACTAAAATCCAGCTGGCCGGGACACCAACAGTGACTCTTCTGGTACAAAATCCTTGCTGACGAAGAAAATTTTTAAACTGCTGCGTCAGCGAAGGACTGAATCTTGTACCTGGTGGATATTCCCAGCAGGCGGATTTTTGAATATGAATTCTTTTGCCTTTGCAAACAATCTCTGTTACGGTGAGAGAATGTTCACCCAGGGAAAGCCCCAGAAAAGTTTTTCTCCTTAACATTACTTGCTCCCTTCTAACACAGAAAAAATACCTGTTGCAGGTGGCTGCTGTCCAGCTTTGAGGGCTTTCAAAATATCCGGCGATAAGGGCCATCCCAGTCCTGTTAAGTCCTGGAAAGAGATAACCCTGGCTGGGTTGCTGCGGCCGTCAATGACCGCACGGAATCTTTTAAAGGTGCGTCCATCACAGGTAGCAGTGAGAATATCTGCAGAAAACTGGAAACAACGACTGGTAATCCATTCGCCAATGGCAGCAGCCTTTTCTCCAGACAGGACTTCAGCTACCCAGGCCAGCCCTGTCAGGTCAGTATCCGGTGAGTTTCTTTTATTGATTAACGCTTCCACATCAGTTTCCTGCAGAGAAGGCAGACACCTTAATACCTGTCGGGGAGCGTAAACCACATTAACTAAACCCACCTGACGTGCCCTTCTTCCTGCAGTTATTCTCGGTTCTATCTGTTTAAATTCATCTACTGTAAGGCCAGTGCGGAAATAAAAATCAAGGGTACTGCGGAAAGGTCTTTCCCTCCGGACCCTTTCCAGGACAGAAAAAAGTCTGTTGCTGCTTACTACTGACTGGAGAAGAGAAACCAGCCGTGTTGTGTCAGTACTGTTGATATCTATCAGGTTCTGTCTAATCTGACCTGTGCCGGTTTCTGTACTGTAAACTGTGACGAAATCATAAAGACCACGGTCAAGATGACCATCGGCATTGTCTGCTGGCATGCTCCGGTCACCATCGTTTTCAGCCGGGTCCAGCATTCCGTTCCGGTTGGTATCTTCACCAAAAACAAGGTCAAAGGTGGCATCCTTAATCAGTAGGAGTTCCTCCACTGTTTCCAGAGGTGCTCTTTTACAGTAGTAAGGTGGGTTTAACAGCAGATAGTACTCATCTCCGGCACCCTGGCTGGCAGAAGCTGTCTGGCTGCCCCGCCAGGAGATGATGGAAGCAGCCAGTTCTGCTGTCATTCCAGGTAACTTCACAAGCATTTCTTCATCAGCAGCATTGAGGTTAATTTTGGCTGCTTCCCTGACAGGTCCAAATCCCACTCTGGTATCATCTTCCGGGTCGGGTTTCAGGACCCAGAAATAACCTGGTCCCAATGGTACTGCTTCCCAGGAAATATCTACTTCTTCTTTCCAGAAACCATCTGTGCCGGAAAGTTCACTCACCAGTAAAGCTAAAACCCCTCTGGCAATCCATTCTGCCTGGCTGGTGGCAATCCGATTGACTGTAGTCAGTGCCTGGACCCGTACGCTTCTGGCAGAAACCAGAACCAGAGCAGCCAGGAAAAGACAAATCCAGATAGCGACAATCAGAATGGTGCCCTGCTTTCCTGATTTTTCTTGTTGACTCATATTTTTCGCTATGAGGTTGTTGCTTCTGCTGATGTGGTTTCTTCAGGGGAAGTAGCGGCTGGAAGATGCACCAGCCGGCGGTATAACTGGCTTTGTTTTTCCGCCTGTGTGTTTTTCTGCTCTATGGTTATTTCTACTGCTAACGGAAGAGTATCATTCTGTGTTGTAGAATCCCAGGAATCCAGCCACTGGCTGCCATCATAGTAACGGATGACGAAGGAAGAAATGTTCTTGCAGATTACTTCTTCCACCGGCGGGACTACTTCCGGGGAAAGAAGATTTACAGTCAGACGTCTTAAAAGTTTCGGTTCGTTTTCCTCACTCAGAAGATATTCCACTTTAATAATTCCTGTGGCTATCTGCAGGGTAGGGGCAGGCCGGAGGAAAAAACTCAGAGAGTGACTTAGATCCCCTGTAAGTGTCTGGGTCATACTGCCTGAAAAAGGTCCAGCCAGGATTCCCCGCGGGGGTAAACTACTGGTTAAATCAGCAGCTAAAAGGTCCAGAGCAAAATTTACCTCCCGGGAAAGCTTCAGTTGTTCTTCCAGTTTCTGGTGGGCGCGATAACAGGTGAAAAGGCTGGTATAAAGAGAAGTGGTTAAAATGGCAGTCAGGGCTAAAGCCAGCAATAACTCAATTAAGGTGAATCCTTTTCTATTGTTCATGGTCACAAACCAGTGTGGCTAAGGAAATTTCTCGTTTTTTTCCCCGGAACAACCAGCTAACAGTTAATGTTAACTCCTTAACTCCTGCCTGCTGCCAGTCATCAAGGGTAATGTTCCAGTGATACTCAGGATAATCAGGAAAAAAGTCTCCTTCACCAGCCAGATTTTCGAAGGAGCCTGCAGAAACAATTTCCGCCAGAAGATTTTCAGCCAGTCCTGCAGCAATCTGCCGGTGTTTGGTTTCCGCAGTCACAGAACTGGCCAGGGAAATGCCTTTCAGTGCTACAGGTAAAACAATAGCTACAAAAATCAAAGCGGTCAGCACCTCAATGAAGGTAAACCCTTTATTTTTTGTCCTGGGAGATTCTTTTTTCACGATTTTTCCTCCGGGACATTTTTTTCCTCAACATGGAAGTATTCCGCTGGTGTTTCACAGACAATTATTACTTCCTGTCCCCACTTATCAGAAAGCCGCAATTTTGCCGGCTCAGTCCGTCCGTCAGGGTAAAAAGAAATGGTGAAAAGCCCTTCTGTTTCTTCTCTCTGTCTTTCCGTGTAACCCGGCAGCCATAAACCAGGGACTGCGGTGAGAAGGGGATTTTCCATCCAGTCCAGCCATTCCACTTTTATCCCTTCTGGAAGTATGAAGATCCGGCCAAAATCATTTTTTAGATTCTGAAAAATTCCTTCTTCCTGGGCTGCTAAATAAAACTGACCTTTTCTCTCATCTATGTGCAACTGGTAAATGCGGCCTTCAGTTATAGCCTGGGTGCGCGCGTAGCCTGTCAGAGAAATAAGATGGGCAGCTACATGTTTGACTGTTCTTCCCAGCAGGAAAAAGCGCAGCTGAGGAGTCACCAGAGCCAGAACAGTACTGACTGTCAGCATCAGCAAAATAAGCTCCAGTAAGGTGAAACCGGAATTTTTTTTACGAACTTGACCAGTTGTCAATGTCATCATCACCACCCTCTTTACCGTCAGGGCCGCAGGAAAATAAATCATATCCGCTGCTGTTGTGCTGGCCAGGGCACTGATAGCGATAATCATTACCCCAGGGGTCTTTCGGGACACCGCGTTTGATGTAAGGCCCTTTCCAGCCAGTTATTCCCGGTGGTGCTTCTACCAGTGCCTGAAGACCTTCTTCTGTGGTGGGATAACGCCCGGTGTCAATCTCAAAAGTGTCCAGGGCTACCTCCAGGTTAGCAATATCAGTCCTGGCAGCTGTCAGGCGCGCCTGCTCGGAGCGTCTGGTGAATTTGGGAACCACAATTGCTGCCAGTGTTCCCAGAATTACCAGAACCAGAAGTAACTCAATCAAAGTAAAGCCAGCCTTTCTTCTGTACTTTCTTCCCTTCATCATGCCTCCTTTCATTACCTGATTAATTCCTGGAGTGTAAAAACAGGTAATAACATGCCAATTACTATTGTACCGACGATACCTGCCATAAGAAAAAGCAAAAGTGGCTCAATAATTGCCACCAGGGTTCTTAACTTTCTGTCCAGTTCTTTCTCATACGTATCAGCCAGCCTGATTAACTCCTTGTCCAGTCTTCCACTTTCTTCTGCCACTGCCACCATTTCCAGGACAGTCAGAGGGAAGAATTTTTCTTCCCGGGTAAGTCCCCGTGCTAAACTGGAACCGGACTTGACCTGGCTGATGGTTTTCTCCACACTATCAGAAAGAAGACTGTATCCCACTGCTTCTCTGGCTACATTCAAGGCTGCTATCAGAGGAACACCAGCAGCCAGTAATGTACCCAGAATCCGGCAGAAACGAATCAGGGCAAACTGTGAGACCGTGGCGCCCCAGATGGGTAACTGCAGAAGAATTTTCTCCTTAATTCTCCTGCCCTTTTCTGTGCTTAAAGCCCGTTGCAAGCTGATTACCAGGAGTGCTATCACCGCTATCAGCAGGAAACCATATCTGAAGACCAGTCTGCTTAATTTTATAATTATCCGGGTTAAAACCGGTAGAGAAGCTCCAAATTCAGCAAATAGTGAAGAGAAACGAGGTATAAAGAAAACCAGGAGGAATATCATCACTCCTGTTGCCAGAAAAGCCAGCAGGCAGGGATAAATAAGTGCGGCCTTCACCCGTCCTTTCAAATCCTGTTCCCTCTCCTGAAAATCTGCTATCTGTTCCAGAGCCCGGTTCAGAAAACCACCGGTTTCACCTGCATGTACCATGGCAACACAAATTCTGGAGAATAGCCCTGGCCAGCGGGAAAATGCTGCCGCCAGTGAAGAACCGGCAACTACTTCATCCCTGATGGCAGTCCACTGCTGGCGGACTGAGGGGGAAGTTGTTTCCTGAGTGATAATTTCCAGTGCCCTGCTTAAAGGTACCCCGGCGGTGAGCAGGTTAGCCAGTTTCCTCAGAAAAACTTCCACCTGAACACGTCTTGTGGGGATGACTTTTCTGGCAGTGGTGGTGTTTACTCCTGTACCGGCTTCCTTTATTTCTACCGGACGCAGTCCCTGTTGCCTCAGTTGCTCCAGTGCCAGGGACTGATTGCCAGCCAGGAGGCTTCCAGAAATGACTTCTCCTTCCGGATTGAGAGCCTGGTAGTTGAAGACAGGCATTTTTATTGTCCCGGCGAATTAAACAGGAACTGGACCAGAATCAAAAAGTTTCCCATTGCTTCGTTCATCTTTAGTAACACGGACTACCTCGTCAAGTGTAGTTTTTCCTTCTCGCACCAGCCTCCAGCCATCTTCTCTCAGACTGCGCATACCTTCCAGAACACCAGCAGCTCTGATTTGCTGGGCAGAGGCACGGGCAAGGATAAGAGAACGCACCTGGTCAGAAACAGGTAACAGCTCAAAAATGCCTGTCCTGCCACGGTAACCGGTTCCCTGGCAGGAAGGACAGCCCCGACCGCGATACAACCTCGGTGGTAGCTGGTCCCCGAACTGTTTGTGCAAAATTTCCAGTTCCCTTACCGGTACCTCTTCTTTGCATGAGGAGCAGATTAAACGGACCAGTCTTTGCGCCATAACTGCCTCCAGAGAGGAAGCCACCAGGTATGGTTCCACCCCCATATCCACCAGCCTGGTGGGCGCACTGGGAGCATCGTTGGTGTGCAGTGTGGAAAAAACCAGATGTCCGGTAAGGGAAGCCTGCACAGCAATTTCTGCTGTTTCCAGGTCCCTGATTTCTCCCACCAGAATTACATCAGGGTCATGTCTTAATATGGAACGCAATCCTCTGGCAAAGGTAAGCCCTGACTTTGTTTGCACCTGAATCTGGTTAATGCCCCTCAGGTGATACTCAATCGGGTCCTCTATGGTAATAATTTTTCTTTCCATGGTATTGATTTTTGAGAGACCAGCATAAAGGGTGGTTGTTTTTCCGCTTCCTGTGGGACCGGTCACCAGAATAATGCCATGGGGAAGCTCCAGAAGACGGTCAAACAGCTGTCTGTCACGTTCAGACATACCCAATTCAGCCAGACCAAGCAGGGGAGAACTTCTATCCAGAAGTCTTAAAACTACTGCTTCTCCGTGAAGCATGGGAATGACCGAGACACGAACATCTATCTCCCGACCAGCAACCATCAGTTTTATCCTGCCATCCTGAGGCAAACGTTTCTCGGCAATGTCAAGAGAACTTAAAATCTTCAAACGAGAAACTATGGCTGCCTGAAATCTTCTAATTTCTGCCGGGATAGCTGCTGCTTGAAGAACACCATCTATTCTGTACCGGACCCTCAGTTCATTCTCAAAGGGTTCAAAATGGACATCAGTGGCGCGCAGTTCAATGGCTTCTTTCAGCACCTGGTTCACAAACTTGACTATGGAAGCGTCTTCTGCAGCTACTGATAAATCTACCCCGTTTTCTGTTTCCTCTGCCAGGATAGTAATAGGTGTTTCTTCAGCATCAGAAATAAGAGACTGAACAGTATCAGCACCGACACCAAGAAGTTTTCTTAAAGCTCTTTCTATTTGACTGGAAGGCGCCAGAACAGGTTTTATCTCTGAATTAAGACTTATTCTCAGTTCGTCCAGGCCTGCCTGGTCAAATATTCTGCTGGTGGCGACAATAATTGTTTCACCTTCTTTTTTCAAAGGAAGGATTCTTCGCTCTAAAAGGACACGGGCAGGAAAAATTTTCAGGAAATCCTGCTGTGGCAGGTTTTTTTCTAAGTCCACATAGTCAAGACCTAATTCTGCAGAGAGAATTTTTAGAACCTGTTCTTCCGGAAGATTAGAAACTGTTATCAGTGCTTCGTCCAGGGGGATACCGGAAGATACACTGGAAAAAACTTTCTCGGCTGTGGAAGAATTCAGGTATCCCCCCTGGACCAGCTTGCCAATAATGTTTTCCATGAGAAAAATTATTCCAGAATACCCATGAGAACCAGCTGGGCTTCCTGCCTGGGAGTGAGAACTTCCTTTAATGATGCCTGCGCTTCTGCCAGCTGGCTTTTTGCCTTCTGTCGGGCTTCCCGTAAGGCAGTTAATCTGGCAGTTATTTCAGCCGGTTTTGCTTCTTTGTTAGCCAGTACTTTCTCCAGTTCAGAGGCAGCTTTTTGCACCGGTGTCATCTCCTGAGTAGGAGTTTGCATAGTGGTGGCACCCGGTCTTTCTCCCCATCCGCGACCCATCATCCGCATACCAGAAGTCTGCCGGGAAAGGGTCATTACCTTTTCCAGCCTTGGCTGGATGACCTTCCATTCTTCCTCAGAAACACCAAGTGTCTCTTTAATTCGTTCTGTCCATCTCTGCCTCATCTGTTCCGGATTCCATTGCGGTCTTTCTCCTCCCTGCCCCTGCTGGAAGGAGCCCTGCTGTCTCTGGCGGTTTCTTCCCTGCGCTGGAGCCTGTTCCTGGGCGAAAACAGTCAGGGTAAGTCCTGCTAAGAGTAATCCTGCTACCAGAATCTTTCTTTTCATCTCCATTATTTTCTCCTTTTCCAGTCATTTACACAACGCCTCCCTTTTACCTCTTTGTTCCGTTTACATTCTTCACCTCCTGGTTACTGGTGTCAATATCCTGCTGCTTCTATAGATGAAACACTCACCTGACCAGGAAAGTTGCGGAAGCTGGTAAAATGTAGAAACAGATAAGATATTTCACCTGAAAGGAAGGTTCTCAGCCGGTTCTAACAGTTTTCACTGCCTGGATAAACCTTCTGGCAAGTTCTGTAATCCCGGCGAAGTTTTTCTCTTCTATATAAGTCCTGGGAGCCAGATTGCCTCCAGCTGCCACGGCAAAGCTTCCCGCTTTGATAAAGGCAGCCACATTTTCTGCTTCCACCCCACCAGTGGGCAGAAGTTTTACCTGCGGCAGTGGTGCCAGAAGTGCCCGTATATACTCCGGTCCTCCTATGGAAGCGGGGAAAATTTTAACCAGGTCAGCACCAGCCTGCCAGGCAGTAACAACTTCAGTTGGCGTGAAAGCTCCGGGAATAACGATTCGGGAATAGCGGCGGCAGAGTTCTATTACTTTTAAATTAAGGGCAGGGCTAACGATAAACTGGGCGCCACTCAAGATAGCTATTCTGGCTGTTTCCGCATCAAGAACAGTCCCGGCACCAATAATTAATTCCTTTTCGCTCTGGCTTATCTTTTCTATCACCGCGATTGCTTCTGGTGTGGTCATGGTTACTTCCAGGAAAACAATTCCCCCTTCAGCCAGTGCCGCAGCAACCTCCTGCAGTTGGCCGGGTCTATCAGCCCTGATTACTGCCACCACACCTGACTGCCAGAGTCTTTCCATCTGGTTAAGTTTTCTGTCCATAGTTTTCCACCTTTTCACCTGAGAATATTAGACTGAGTTTGGTTTCCGGTCAAATGTGGTTAAAAAACATTTTTGAGTTTACCAGCCAGCAGCATTCTGCTACAATCGTAGTGATGTATACAAAGCTCCTTCTGGAGAAACAGGTGCATATTTCCCCGGGAGATACTATCTGGTTCTGAGAAAAAACACACCGGTTACAGGAATCTAAGAATGGGAGACAGAGAAAACGGTTTTCTGACACCGAGAAGCTTTCTGATTGGTTTATCCTTCTCTGCTTTGTGTGCACTGATGGACCAGTACTCAACCAATGTTATTCATGGTTCCAGCCTGGCAATTGACCACATGGCTGTGGCAGCCATTTTCCTCTTCTTTGTCCTTCTTTTAGTCTTGCAACTGCTCATGAAATTATTGAAAAAACTTCAGTTCAGCTCAGCAGAACTGGCAGGTATCTACATCATGGCTTTCGTTGGATGTACAGTAAGTACCATGGGACTTGGCTGCTATTTCCTGCCCACCATAGCAGCACCAAAGTACTATGCGGACGCTCAGAACAACTGGGAAAAACTTCTTCTTCCCCATATCAAAAGCTGGTTATTACCGCAGGATAAAACTGCAGTAGTCGGCTATTTTGAAGGGATACCAAAAACGCAAGCCATTCCCTGGCAGGTATGGTTAATACCTCTTTTCTCCTGGACACCTTTTCTTCTGGCTCTATACCTTGTAATGATTTGTTTCCCGATTCTAATGCGTAAACAGTGGGTGGAAAAGGAAAGGATTCTCTTTCCCCTTGCTCAGGTACCTTTAGAGATGGCCAGGCAGGAGAAAAGAAGTTTTCTGTTCTTCAGAAACAAACTAATGTGGCTTGGTTTTGCCATTCCTTTTGTTATCGGTTGTCTGATAGCCTTGCACAATTATTTCCCTGTTTTTCCAGCCATAAAACTGGTCAATACCATTAAGATTTTCCGGCGCACCCAGGTTCTTTATTTTTACCTCAGTTTTCCTGTAATGGGATTTATCTTTCTGACGAGCACAGAAATTTCCTTCAGTTTGTGGTTTTTTGCGCTGCTAACTATTGTGCTTGGTGGCTGGTTTAACATAGCTGGAATTTCTTCCACAGAAAACATGGCAGTTTATGGCAGTCCTTCACCAATTTTTAATCACCTGGGAACAGGTGCTCTGGTGGTATTTGTCTTCTATGTCCTGTGGATAGCTCGTTTTCACCTGAAAGAAGTTTTCACCAAAACTTTTCAGGGGATACCTGAAGACAACGGAAATGAAATTCTTCCCTTTAAAACCTGTCTTTTTACTCTTGTGATCTCTTTCCTGGTGATGCTGGTCTGGTTGACTTTGTCCGGATTAAATCCTTTCCTGTCTTTTTTCTTTCTGGTGCTGGCAATCATGATTTTTATGGGTATCACCAGGGTGGTTATTGAAGGTGGAGTACCAACCTTAATTGCTCCCGGTATTGCCCCTGCCCAGCTTGTTTCTTCCTTTGGTACCAGGTGGTTTAATCCCTCTTCCTTGGCCTCCCTGGCTTTTACCTTTGTTTATGCTGCTGACATTAGAACCTTTGTTATGTCGGCTGCCTCCAACTCTCTGAAGATCGCAGAAGCAATTAAAAGGAAGAGAAATCTTGTTTTCTGGGCTATGCTGTTGTCAGTAGTTATCAACATCATCACAGCTTTAACTATCAATCTTCATCTTGGCTACCGGTATGGCGCTATCAATCTGAATAGCTGGTATTTTGTGGCTGGACCAAAAGTCGCTTTTGATTTCGCGAAGGAAAATATCCTTCATCCCCACGGACCAAACATTGACGGCTGGTGGTGCAAAATAGCCGGTGGTGGTCTGATGGCTATTCTTCTCTTTCTGAGAGCGCGCTTTATCTGGTGGAAGTTACACCCTATAGGCTGGATGGTTGGTTCCTGTTTGTGGATACAAATTCTCTGGTTCTCCATTTTTATCTCCTGGCTGCTTAAAACAGTTTCCTTAAAGTATGGTGGTATAAAGTTGTACAACAACCTGAAGCCGTTTTTCCTTGGCCTGGCTCTGGGGCAGTACGTGGTAGCAGGCTTATGGTTTATCATTGACCTTTTCACGGGAATGCAGGGCAATTCACTTTTCTGGATTTAACTTCGAGAAAACGTTTTTGTGTTGCCGAAAAAACTGTTTGCTTCTTCTGTCTTTCTGTTTTTCCCTGACACAATTACTGCGGGCAAATTTGCTCATTTGACAGATGTCTGCTTCTATGTTATTCTTAAAAAAAAGGGGTAGTTATGAAAAAGGTAACATTTCCGAAGAAAGGAGGCTTTACTCTGATTGAGCTTTTAGTGGTGATTGCTATAATTGCAATTTTAGCCGCCATGTTATTACCTGCTCTGGAGAAAGCCAGGGAAAATGCCAGAAAGGCTGTTTGTATCAGCAATCTGAAGCAGTTGATGCTGGGTATTCACATGTATCTTAACGACTATGACGAGTATTATCCTTACCTTTACTACGACCATTCTCCTTTAGCCGGGACAACCTTCCGGGCTTGCTGGACTGGTTTGCTATGGCCCCGGTATGTGAAACAACCGGAAATGTTTGTGTGTCCTTCACCTATGCCCAGCTGGTGGTTTGTTTCCTGTACTGTTCATAATGTTACCACGCAGGCTTTAGGAGGAGGATTCTGTCCGACTATTCCCCTTGGTTATCCTGTCTATTCATATAACCGGTATATTGAATCTTCCTCCTTTGGTGGTATTCAGCGCAGACCATACAAGGCTTCAGAAATAAGAAGACCCGATAAGGTGGTTCTGCTGTGTGACAGTGGCGGTGGAACAGGTGTTCTGATTGACTTGAAGATGTACGGTAGTTTGACCTGTTCCTGGATACATAATAATAGCAGAAACTTTGCGTTTGCTGATGGTCATGTCAGCAATTACAGCGCCAGTTCCTTTCCCTATGATGAGTTGCAGCAATATTACTATAACCTGACAAAACCTTAAAAAGGAGGTTTAAGGTGAGGAAAACCAAAAAAAATGGGTTTACTCTGATTGAACTTTTAGTTGTTATCGCCATTATTGCCATTCTGGCAGCGTTGCTTTTACCGGCTCTCAACAAAGCCAGAGAAAGAGCAAGATCCGCAAGTTGTGTGAACAATCTGAAACAGATAGGATTGGCTGCCAGGATGTATATGGACGATAACAACGGCTGGATTCTCCAGCATCAACAGGCCAATAATAGTGCTGTAATAAGCAGGTGGTACAGGGTCCTTTTTGATCTGGGATACGCCAGGAACAAGAGCTTATTTTCCTGTCCTTCTTTAAGGGGATGTAACTTTGATAGCAATCTGGTAGGCTATGGCTGGAACAGTGCCACCTATGATTCATATGCCAATGCTGTCCCTGGTTATTACAGAAATCTGGCAGGCGCGACAAGAAGGTACGGGGGTAAATATTCTACGGATACCTTGATTTTAGCCACAGATACACATGTGGAAAGGCCAGCCAACTTCCCTTATCCCGGGTTTTCGGCAAGCTTGGGCTGGGGTTGGTGCTATTACGTTTCTCCTTCTGATACCAGATTGTGCCCCAACATCAGACATCTGGATAGGTTAAACGCTCTTTTTCTTGATGGCCATGTGGAAAACGTGGACTTGAAAGAGATTGTTGACCCTGGGGATAACGGGAAAAGTCCACAGTCCTGGGGTGAGAGAAGTTGTAAGTACTGGCGTTTATGGTAAGGCTGGTTTTTTCCTGGAGTCTTTCTCTCCGGTAGGTGATTTCCTTCTTCCAGCAGGCAGAAAAAAGTGGCTGGCGGGAGCTCTTGACACGGGTTTTAAACCAGGGTAAAATAGTGGTGTCTCTGGCAATCATAGCGGAAGGGAAACACCCGTTCCCATCCCGAACACGGTCGTTAAGCCTTCCAGCGCCGATGGTACTGCCTTCGAGAGGAGGTGGGAGAGTAGGTGTTGCCAGGGACATTTTTTTATGTTGCCTTCCTCATTAATTTTCTGTATAATATAAGGAGGAAGAAAACTTAAGGCCTTTTAAAACTGCACAGAAACATTTGTGTTCTGGAGGGAGCGAATGGGAAACATTATCAACATAGGATTGTTTGGCCACAATAAGTCCGGGAAAACTGTTCTGGCAGAAGCTCTTCTTTTTCAGGCAAAAGCAATTGACCGGATGGGTGATATCAACGCCGGTACAACTACCCTTGATTATGATGAGGAAGCCATCAAAAGACAGATGAGTGTAAATGTTTCCATGGGTTTTTGTGAATGGAACAAAAAGAAAATTTATCTGGTAGATAGTCCCGGTTATATGGACTTTATCGGGGAGCAACTCAGTGCTCTGGAGGCCTGTGATATAGCCCTGGTTAACATTTCCGCGGACGAGGGTGTGGAAGTTGGTACGGAAAGACTATGGGAACTGATAAAGGGGAAGAAATTACCTGCGATGGCTTTTGTTAACAAGCTGGATTTGCCTGAGATTAATCTTAACAAGCTGTGGCAGGAGATGGAAGATTGTTTCCAGAGGAGACTGGTTTTTGTTACCTATCCTGCTTTTGAAAGCAACAAACTATCAGGTGTCATAAATGTTCTCCAGGATGAAAAGGTACAGTCAGAAATTCGCCAAAAAACTATGGACAGTCTGGCTGAACTTGATGATACCTTGATGGAAAAGTACCTGGAAACAGGTCAACTGACACAGGAGGAAATAACTGTTCTGTTAAAGAAGGGAATGAGGGAAGAAAAAATTATCCCGGTACTGTGTGGCAGTGCTACCAACCAGATTGGTATTGAGCAACTTCTTGATTTTCTTACAACCCATTTCCCTGCAAGTGACGAACTACCAGCCTTTACCGGTCGTGGGCCTGACGGTGAAGAAGTGAAAAGAGAAAGGAACGAGGAACAACCTCTCAGCGGGATCATTTTCAAAACCATCTCTGACCCCTTTGTCGGCAGACTTTCTTACCTGAAAGTCCGGTCTGGAAGGTTAATCTCTAACAGTGCGCTTTTTAATTCGTCAAAAGGTGTGAAGGAACGTCTGGGAAATCTTCTGCGACTTCAAGGAAAAAAACAGGAGCCGGTCAGCGAGGCTTTACCAGGTGAGATAGTGGCTGTGGCTAAACTGGCGGAATCAAGAACCTTTGATAGTTTCTGTGATTCTAACGGGGTAATTGTTTATCCGGTTCCTGCCATACCGGAAGGAGCTGTCTCCTATTCTATTACACCCAAAATAAAAGGGACTGAAGATAAACTGGGCAATGCCATTGGCAGGATTAGCGAAGAGGACCCCACTATCAGAGTTTTCAGGGATACGGAAACAGGGGAGACAATTCTTTCTGGAATGGGGGATGTTCATCTGGATGTGACCATCAGCAGGTTTAAGAGCCGGTACGGTGTGGAGGTGGAAAAGGGCATACCTAAGATAGCCTATAAGGAAACGATAACCATTCCTGCCCAGGGTGAGGGTAAACATAAAAAACAAACTGGAGGTCGCGGTCAATACGGACATTGTTTTGTCAGGGTTGAACCTTTACCCCGGGGAGCAGGATATGAATTCGTGGATGAGATTGTTGGTGGGGCTATTCCCCGCAACTTCATTCCCTCTGTAGAAAAAGGTGTCCGGGAAGGTCTCCTGCGGGGAGTATTGGCACGGTATCCCATCGTGGATATTAGAGTCCGTCTCTACGACGGTTCTTACCATGTTGTGGATTCTTCAGATATTGCCTTTCAACTGGCTGGAATTCTGGCTGTGCAAAAAGCTGTTGCCGAAGCCAAACCAATTTTGCTGGAACCAATTGTCAACGTGGAAATCAGGGTGCCTCAAGAGTTTGTTGGCGATGTTATTGGCAGTATCAATGCCAAAAGAGGAAGGGTTCTGGATATGTCCGGTACCGGTTCCACCCAGACGATTAAGGCTCAGGTTCCGCTGGCAGAGATGGCAAGCTATACCAGTGAAATTCGTTCCATCACCAGTGGCAAAGGTTCCTACACCATGGCTTTTTCCCACTACGAGGTTGTCCCTTCTCATCTGGCGGAAAAGATTATTGAGGAAAGGCGTCGGGAAAGAGAAGAAAAGCAAGGGTAGGGAAGTGAAAAGCTGGGCAAGGGAAGATAAAGTATGGTCAGGGTAGAAATCAAAGGGCTGGTAATTAATGTGAGCAGTCTTTCTCCGGTGGTTATCTTAAGGAGTAAAGACGGAGGTGTTTTACCCATCGTGATAGGTTTTTTTGAAGCCCAGGCTATTCTCCTTGGCCTGGAGAAACCTTCTCTGCCCAGGCCTTTAACCCATGATTTGATGAGGCATATTCTGGAAGAACTTGGTGGAAAGCTTTTGCGCCTGGAGATTCATAGTTTGAAAGAGAGTGTCTACTACGCCCATCTGGTTGTCCAGGTTCAGGGGGAGATAAAACTGGTGGACTGTCGGCCGAGTGATGGTTTAGCTCTGGCTTTACGTTGTGATGCCCCTGTTTTTGCCTCAGAGGAATTGCTGGAAAGTCCTGACTTCATCAAGGAATACGAAGGGGAAAAATTTATTAAGTCCAATCAGCTTGACCGGCCGATTGACATTAAAGAAGCAGAAGAATTCAGGAAAATCATTGAGGGTTTGAGTGCGAGGGAATTCTGGAAACGGCTGAAACAGGAAACCGAATCAGAGTCTGAAGAAACTTAAGCAGGTGACAAAAACGACCGGGAGGTGCGTATGTCCGGACATTCCAAGTGGGCCAGTATCAAGCACAAAAAAATGGCTACTGATGCTAAAAGGGGAAAGGCTTTCACCAAACTGATTCGGGAAATAATGATGGCAGCCAAGATGGGAGGTCCTAATCCTGAATCTAACCCTCGCCTGCGGATAGCCATTGAGCGGGCTAAGAGCATTAATATGCCCAATGATAATATTCAGCGGGCTATTAAGAAAGGTAGCGGTGAGGAAGGAGGAGTAACTCTGGAGGCGGTCACCTACGAGGGTTACGGTCCAGGTGGGGTGGCTATCTATGTGGAGGCTTTAACTGATAATAAGAACAGGTGTGCTGCAGAGATTCGTTCTCTCTTTTCCAGGCACAACGGTAATATGGCTGGGGCAGGAAGTGTGGCCTGGATTTTTGAGAGGAAAGGACATATTACCCTGAAAAAGGACCAGATTGGAGAAGATGACCTGATGGGAATAGTTCTGGATGCCGGAGCTGAAGATTTACAGACAGTGGATGACCATTATGAGATTACAGCAGCTCCAGAAAATTTTGAAAAGTTGAAAAAGACACTGGAAGAGAAAGGACTGAAACTTGACCAGGCAGCAGTGACCTTAATTCCTAAAAATACTGTTCATCTGGAAGGGAAAGAAGCAGAACAGCTTTTGAAACTCCTGGACCAGTTAGAAGAATGTGATGATGTTCAGAATGTATACGCCAATTTTGATATTGCGGATGATGTTCTGGAAGCTGTTTCCAGGGAGTAGCTTTTCCACGGAAAGTTCTTATCAGAGACAAACTCCAAGGGAGTCCTGGGACTTTGATAATACTTGGTATTGACCCGGCAGTCAATAATCTGGGATATGGTGTTATTGAAAACAGCAGGAGTTTTATCAGGGTACTGAGAAGCGGTTGTTTGAGACCTGGCTTTAGGAAATCTTTTGAAGAAAAACTCGCTTTCTTCTGCACAGAATTAGAGAATCTTATTCAGCAGGTCAGACCTGAAAAAATAGCCATTGAGGAGATTTATGTTGGCGATAACATCCGGGTGGCTTTGAAGATTGGCCAGGTTATCGGGCTGGTTATGGGGCTGGGATTAAAAAAAGGTATTCCCTGCCTTCTTATCCCGGTGCGGGAGGTAAAACAGACAATTGTAGGTACAGGCAGTGCCCAGAAAGAGCAGGTCAAATTTATGGTGGAAAAATTAACCGGAATTACCGGCCTTAAAAGTTTTGACGAGAGCGATGCTTTAGCCGTGGCTATTACCTGTGCAAACTGCGGAGGGTTTGGTGATCGGTCAGATTGAGGGCCGGCTGATAGAAAAAAACCCGACCCAGATTATGGTAGATGTCAACGGGATCGGGTATCTGGTGCAGGTACCGCTTACTGTTTATGAAACCCTGGGTGAATGTGGAAGCATGGTCCGTCTTTATACCCTGCTTTTTGTCCGGGAGGAAAAACTGGAACTTTATGGTTTTGCCAGCCAGTCAGAACGTCATTTATTTGAACTTTTGATAACTATTCCCGGGGTTGGGCCCAGGGTGGCTTTAAGGATTCTTTCCGGGATGACACCCTCCCAGTTACAGGAAGCAATTCTCAGGCAGGATACTTCTTTGTTGACCAGGATTCCAGGGATAGGTAAAAAAATTGGTGAGCGGCTTGTGACAGAACTGAAGGAACAGATAGGCAAAGTACCGGTAGAGGGAAAAATTAGTCTGGAAGGAATTTCCGAGGTAGTCGTTGATGCGATTGAAGCACTGGTAATTCTCGGCTATAAAAAAAGTCAGGCTACAGCCTGTATCAATGCCATTGCCAGGGAATTACAGGGGAAGCGTTTAACTGCAGAGTTGCTTATCAAAGAAGCTCTGAAAAGAATTTAGGAACAATAGCAGAAAGATGGAAAAGAAGAAAAATTTAGAGGAAATAAGGCCCACAGCAGGAATTCCTACCTCCGAGGACATCAGGTATGAAGTGGCATTACGACCAAAGAGTTTTGCGGAGTTTGTAGGACAGACCAGAGTTAAGGAAAACCTCGAAGTTTTCATCAGTGCTGCTAAGGGTCGGAAAGAGGTGTTAGACCATGTTCTTTTCCATGGTCCGCCAGGTATAGGGAAGACTACCTTAGCCTATATTATTGCTGAAGCTATGCAGGTGGCAATCAAAGCCACCTCTGGCCCGGTCATAGAAAAAGCAGGGGATCTGGCTGGAATTCTTACCAATCTGAACGAACGGGATATTCTGTTCATTGATGAGATTCACCGGCTTCCCCGTACAATTGAAGAATATCTTTACAGTGCCATGGAAGATTTTTCCATAGATATCATGCTGGGAGATGGTCCCAGGGCGCGGACAGTAAAAATTCCAATTAAGCCATTTACCCTGGTGGGTGCTACCACCAGGATTGGTTTGCTGACTTCACCTTTGAGAAACCGCTTTGGGATTATTCATCGTTTAGACTATTACACGGCTGAAGAACTTACCCAGATTGTATTACGGTCCAGCGAGATTCTGAAGGTGAAAATTGAAGAATCCGGAGCCGAAGAGATTGCCCGTCGTGCCCGTGGCACTCCGAGGGTAGCGAACAGGCTCTTACGTCGGGTAAGGGATTATGCTCAGGTGAAGGGGAAAGGCGTGATAACCCACCAGGTGGCATGTCTGGCTCTGGATATGATGGATGTGGACAGTGAAGGACTGGATGAAATGGATAAGACCATTCTTTCCACTATTATTCACAAGTTCGGGGGAGGTCCTGTAGGGTTGAAAAGTCTGGCGATAGCAGTCGGGGAAGAAACAGATACTATCGAAGAAGTATATGAAAGTTTTCTTGTCCGCAAAGGGTTCTTGAAAAGAACTGCCCAGGGTCGTGTCACGACATCCCTGGCTTACAAACATCTGGGATTAACCGCACCGGAACAACAGGGTCGTCTTCTTTAATCATGATAACAACGCAAGAAAGAAAGGATTGTGCTAATGGTGTTATCACCCTGGAAGCCAGAAACTTGCGGAAGGCTTACCGCAACAAACTGGCTGTGAGGGATGTTTCCCTGAAGCTTTGTGCCGGAACTGTTGTTGGTCTTTTAGGACCAAACGGAGCAGGAAAAACTACTACCTTTGAAATGGTTACTGGTTTCTTGAAACCCAGTTCTGGCAAAATACTTTTAGGGGAAAAAGATATTACCTATCTTCCAGTCTGGAAGCGAGCCAGGCTCGGTCTGGCTTATCTACCTCAGGAGATGGCACTCTTTGAGAAACTTACGGTAGAGGAGAATCTCCTTATTATCCTGGAAAGTTTCCGGAAAAATTATGAGGAAATGAAAGCTGAATCTCAGAGACTTCTTAATAAGCTTGGTCTCTGGGGATTGAGGCAGCAGATTGCCGGAAGTCTTTCTGGTGGAGAAAAAAGACGTCTGGAGATTGCCCGGAGTCTTATCAATCAACCGCACTTTTTTCTTCTGGATGAACCTTTTTCCGGGATTGACCCCAAGACTGTAGCAGAGATACAGGATATTGTCCTGGCACTGAAAAGTGAAGGAATCGGTATTCTTCTGACTGATCATAATGTGCGCGATACCTTGCATATTACGGATAGAGCCTACCTGATTTATGAAGGAGAAATTTTGCTGGAAGGTAGCCCTGGAGAAATCCTGCAGCACCCTGATTCCAGAAAACTTTATTTAGGAGAACGTTTTCATTTATGAGGCAGGAACAGACAAATCCCCGGCACATTGCTTTTATCATGGATGGAAACGGAAGGTGGGCAACTCAGCATGGTTTGCCGCGGGTGGCTGGTCACCGGGAAGGATTGAAGGCTGTCCGGGCTGTGGTGGAAGCTGCCCAGGAAAACAAAATTCATTTCCTTACGCTTTATTCTTTCTCTACAGAAAACTGGAAACGTCCAGGAAATGAAGTGCGCTTTCTTTTTTCTCTGATGCAGGAAAGACTGAGAAAGGAAGCCAGCGAACTTCATAGCCATAATGTACGGGTAAGATTTATTGGTTTCCGTTCCGCCCTTCCACCTTCCCTTCAGAATATTATGGCAGAGGTAGAAGCTCTCACGGGAAAAAATACTGGTTTAACTCTGACTTTTGCGATAAACTATGGTGGCCGGCAGGAAATTGTGGAAGCAATCAAAAGGATTTTACAGGAGAAAAAATCACCGGAGGAAATCAATGAGGAAACTTTTTCCCAATATTTATCCGGTTGTTTCCTGCCAGACCCGGATATCATTGTGCGCACTGCAGGAGAACAAAGGTTAAGCAATTTTCTCCTCTGGCAGTCTGCCTATTCTGAATTTTATTTTACTGAAAAACTATGGCCTGATTTCGGGAAAGAAGATTTCGCCGCTGTACTGGCAGAGTACAGACGTCGGCACCGGAAGTTTGGTGGACTGTAAGTCCTTTACAGGTAAGTTGCAGACAATTTCTGGCTGAGGAGAAAAGTAAAACAACAGGAGGAAACTATGGACTGGACAAAAAAAGTGGAATTGTCAGGGAAGGAGAGAAAAAAAGCGTTGTCTTCTGCCAGGAGAAGACTTAAAAAATGGGGGCTCGCAATGCCGGCTGTTTTTTCTCCCCTTGTTTTCAATTTTGGACGCAACGATTTTTCCAGATGGGGACATATTGAGTACTGGATAGCCAATGAAGAAAAGGTTGGTTACTGCGGTAAGTTCCTTTTCATGTTCAAAGGCCAGACATGTCTGGCTCACTACCACCCTAAGAAGCATGAGACCTTTTTTATTGTGAAAGGTAAAGTGGCAATGCATTTGAAAAGCAAGAAACTCCTGATGAAGCCAGGTGATGTTTTACCTATGCCCCCGCGTACCATGCACAGTTTCACTGCCATGACTGATGCTTTGATTCTGGAAGTTTCCCTGCCCTCTCTGAAAGGAGACAACATTTTTCAGGATAAGAAACTTGGTGTGGTGTAGGGTAGTGTCAAGAAATAGATGAAAGAGGTATGAAAAGAAAGAAATAGGTTTTTCTTATAGAAAAACAGGGGTAAATGCTCTTTGAAAATTTGGAAAGGTTAGTAAGGACAGGGATGAGAAA